>RRZT011292382.1_pt1 | contig 126945 bp, 107 predicted proteins | sample 2165551 | NCBI WGS metagenome assembly RRZT01 (sample SAMN10456910, study PRJNA506462) | wastewater metagenome | biome: wastewater; feature: sludge; material: wastewater sludge; isolation source: wastewater sludge with Escherichia coli K12::gfp cells carrying plasmid... | place: USA: Moscow... | reverse complement strand
CCGGGCTTGCAATGATGAGTCCAATACAGTATCAAAATTCACATTAATCATGTGTCAACTCAAATGGGGTCCATAGCAATTTCAAATTTTAGATTTTATATTCTGTTGAATTTTTTTTCATTTTCATATAAAGATAATTTAGGAGTTTTTTATGAAAAATTTTATTTATTTATTCGTTACTTTGAATACTTGTATTTTATCTTCCTGCTCTAAAGAATCAAATGATGTGAATAACTCTAGCAGTGAAAATAAATCTTATTTTTTAAACTGGTCTTGCGTGGGTTCTTCTATTGGTTCTTCCATTTGCAGTAAAAATTTCCTTAAAGAAACAGGATCAGCAGGCCCCTTTTGTACGTTTGCTTCTTGCCAAGAATGGGAAAAGACAAATATGAAAACAAAATCGTCCTATCTCTCTTCCGACAATGGAATTCAAAAAGATTCTAGCTCTTATTCCTCTTCGTGTAGTCAGTCTGCTTCGTATGAGATTTATTATCAACCAACAACAGGTTCTTGTATGTAATAAAAACAATTTCATATTTATAAAAATCAGATTATAAAAAATTTTTTTTATTACACTTAAAAGTTCAAAAATGATTTTAGCCATTGGCTGCAGAAATATTATCTACACTCTTAGAAGTTCTTTCTTGTCTCGATTGATTATTTTCATCGTCCGAAGAGCTTCCACTAGCAAACTCATTATTTTCAAAACAGACTTTTAAGACTTCTTCTAGTTTTGTGACAAAACGAACATCGATTCTTCTACGAATAGTTAAAGGGAGTTCTGAAAAAGAGCCTCTATTTTTATCTGGTAAACAAACTTTTCGAATACCCGATCTTAATGCAGCTAAAACTTTTTCACGAACACCACCAATGGGTAGAACCCTACCATGTAACGTTATTTCACCCGTCACGGCGACATCTTGGCTTACGTATTGATTTGTGAATGCAGAAACTAAGGCAACAGCAATCGCAATTCCAGCGCTTGGTCCATCTTTGGGAATGGCACCAGCAGGAACATGCAAATGAATATCTTGTGTTGTAAATTTATCCGCATCAATTTTTAAATCTTTAGCAAGAGCCCGAACACATGTTAATGCGGTTTGAGCAGATTCTTTCATAACATCGCCTAATTGACCTGTTAAGATTAACTTTCCATTTCCATTCATTAAGGTAACTTCAAGTTCTAAAATTTCCCCACCAGCTTGGGTATAGGCGAGACCAACTCCAACCCCAATTCTCTTTTTATAAATATCGTGATCATCACTAAAGTAACGTTCTTCACCGAGTAATTCTTTAGCAATTTTTGGAGTTACTTTAACGAGTTTGCGATCTTTCCCTTTTTCATCGTTTTCTGCAATATATCTCGCTAATTTTCTAGTAATAGTTGCAATATGTTTTTCTAAACTACGCAACCCAGATTCTCTTGTATAAGAATTAATTACTAAATTAACAGCAGTATCTTGAAATTGAACAAGATCTGGATTTAAGCCATTTTGTCCTATCACTTTAGGAATAATATATTGTCTTGTAATTTCAGATTTTTCTTCTTCACTATAACCACTCACTTCTATGATTTCGAGTCTGTCACGTAAAGCAGCGGGAATGGTGTCAAGTCGATTCGCATTGGCGAGAAAAATAATTTGGCTTAAATCAAACGGAACAGAAATATAGTGATCCGAAAAAGAATGATTTTGTTCTGGATCTAAGACTTCTAATAAAGCACTTGCTGGATCCCCTTTGTAGTCCGCTCCTAATTTATCAATTTCATCGAGCATCATAACAGGATTACGGGTTCCGACTGTTTTTAATGTTTGAATAATGCGTCCAGGCATGGCTCCGACATAAGTTCTGCGATGTCCTCTAATTTCAGCTTCATCACGAACCCCACCCAAACTAATGCGGACAAATTTTCGTCCAAGCGCTCTTGCGATACTTCTTCCTAAACTTGTTTTACCAACTCCTGGTGGACCTACAAAACATAAAATAGGACCTTTTAATTCGGGATTTAATTTTTTTACGGCAATATATTCTAATATTCTATCTTTTATTTTATCTAGCCCATAGTGATCTTCATCTAATATTTTTTTACAATGAGACATTTCAATTTTAGAATCGCTTACTTTAGTCCAAGGAAGATCCACCATCCACTCTAAATAAGTTCTTGTTAAAGTTGCTTCACTTGAATCTTGGTTCATTCTTTCTAATCGTCTTGCTTGTTTTAAACATTCGGATTGAGCTTCTGTAGTCATTCCTGTTTTTAAGATTTTATCTTTTAAATCTTCTACTTCTTCTTTACCATCTAGTTCACCAAGTTCATGTTTTAAAGCTTTAAGTTGTTCCCTTAAATATTGTTCTCTTTGACTTTTAGCCGATTCTTCTTTTGAATGTGAATAGCCCCGACTTTGACTTGTATAGGATTCAAGTTCCCTTAACAATAATGTATGTACTTTTCTTAGGCGCTCAAAAGGATCTGATGTCGCTAAAACTTTTTGTGCTTCAACTATTTTTAAACCTAAATTGCTAGCCACTAAGTTTGCAAGTCTTCCTGCATCTGTTACGTCTTCTATCAGCATTAAAAGATCGGGCGAAATAGAACGGCCAAAAGGAACAATTTTTTCGAGTTGTTCTTTAACAGAGCGACAAAGAGCTTCTCCTTCTTGGGTGATTTCTTTATCTAATAATAATTTCATACTGACTACAGGATAAGGATCGGATTGTTTTAATCCTAAAATTAAGGCACGAGAAACACCTTGAATTAAAACTTTTGTTCGTCCATCGGGGAGTTTGCGTGTTCTCATTACGCTCGCGACCGTACCAACATCATAAACATCAAAAGGAGGAGGGGTAGAGACTCTCAATTCAAAAAAAGTGTCATGCTCACGATTTATTTCAGAACGAAATGCAGATAAAAAAATAAATCTGTCTTTTGCACAAGCAGCATCGACAGCTCTCATACAAATATCTTCTGAAACAAAGACAGGTAGAATCATTTGTGGAAAGACCACAATGTCCTTTAATGGCAACAAAGGAAGACAGTCTGCTACTTTATCAATTCCTTGCGACATGGAATAATTTCCTCGTAAGCAATATCCTTTTCTATTTTTTTAATACTCTTATTTATTTTTGCAGAAATTAACAAACTTTGTGAGTCGCAAAAATGGCAGGAATTTGAAAAATTTTACTGAGTGGAAAAAATTACCCTGCAAAAAAATACTTATTTATTGTTATTTTTTTGCAGAAGTTTTCGCTTTTGCTGCTGTAGTAGAAGCGGTTGTTGAAACAGAGGATTGTGCACGTGCTCTTTGTTCTTGTCTTTGTTGAATTTCTTCTTCCGTTAATAAAACACGATCAGGTGCTTTGCCATCACGAATACATTCAGGAGTAACTGTAATTTGTTTCACGTTACGTTGTCCAGGAATATCAAACATGGTTTCAAGCATGACATCTTCAAGAATAGCACGTAAACCACGAGCTCCTGTTTTTCTTTTAATAGCCTCTTGTGAAACAGCTATCAATGCTTCTTGAGTGAATTCTAATTGAACTCTTTCATAACTAAACAACTTTTGAAATTGTTTAATAATAGAGTTTTTAGGTTGAGTTAACACTTGAACTAATGCGGATTCATCAAGTTCTGCTAAAGTAACAATTACAGGAAGACGTCCCATAAACTCAGGAATCATACCAAACTTAAGAAGATCTTCCACACGAACTTTCGCAAAAAGATCGGTCACCGTCATTTTAGATTTATTTTTAACATCGGCACCAAACCCCATAGCGGTTTGTTCCATACGATTGCGGATAATTTCTTCAAGTCCTGCAAAAGCTCCTCCACAAATAAATAAAATATTTGTGGTATCTACTTGCAAAAATTCCTGTTGAGGATGTTTACGACCACCACGAGGAGGAACATTTGCTACAGTACCCTCTAAAAGTTTTAATAGCGCCTGTTGAACACCTTCACCAGAAACATCACGAGTAATGGAAGTATTTTCCCCTTTTCTCGCAATTTTATCAATTTCATCTACATAGGCGATGCCTTTTTGTGCTTGTTCGACATCAAACTCAGCGGCTTGTAATAAATTGAGAATGATATTTTCAACATCTTCCCCAACATAACCTGCTTCTGTTAGATTAGTTGCATCGGCAATGGTAAAAGGAACTTGTAAAATACGAGCCATGCTTTGTGCGAGCAATGTTTTACCTGAACCTGTAGGGCCAATTAACAGAATGTTACTTTTAGCTAATTCAACATCTTCTTTATTTGCACTGGAGCCATGTTCAATACGTTTATAATGGTTATGAACCGCAACGGATAATACTTTTTTTGCTCTTTCTTGACCAATGACATATTCATCAAGAACTTTTTTTATTTCATTTGGACTTGGAACACCTTCAGCTATTTGTGTAGCATCATCTTTTTCCATTTCTTCAGCAATGATTTCATTACAAAGTTCGATACATTCATCACAAATGTATACATTTGGACCAGCGATTAATTTTTTTACTTCTCTTTGGCTCTTTCCACAAAAGCTGCAATGCAAGCCATGTGAACTCCCTGAGCCACCGCGTCCAGAAGAAAATTTCATTCCATTTTGTATCATAACAACTCACTACCTTTATCAAAGGCCTGTAAAAGCAACTCGGTCAGATCTTGGCATTAAAATATCGTCAACTAAGCCATAATCCTTAGCTTCTGCTGCTGACATAAAAAAATCTCTATCTGCATCCGCTTCAATTTCCGCAACTTTTTTACCAGTATGGGCTGCTAAAATTTCATTTAAACGCTTTTTAAGGGAAATAATTTCTTTTGCTTGGATAGCAATATCAGTCGCTTGACCACCCGCTCCACCATGGGGTTGATGAATCATGACGCGACTATTTGGAAGAGCGTAGCGTTTTCCTTTAGCTCCCGCTGCGAGAAGAAGCGCTCCCATACTCGCACATTGTCCTACACAAAAAGTCCGCACTTGAGGACGTATCACTTGCATAGCATCATAAATTGCCAAACCAGCTGTTACACTTCCACCAGGGCTATTAATGTAAAAACTGATATCTTTTTCTGGATCTTGAGATTCTAGAAAAAGAAGTTGTGCAACAATTAAATTTGCAACTTCGTCATAAACGGGGGTTCCAAGAAATACAATGCGATCTTTTAGAAGGCGAGACCACACATCGTAAGAACGTTCTCCTCGATTGGTTTGCTCAACAACTATAGGGACAAGTGGCATAGATCTTCTCCAAAGGGATGTGCAGTGATCAAATGTGAATCTCACTAAGCATTTGTAAATATAACCTAGAGTATCTTTTACTGCAAAGATGATAGAAAAAAAACTTTAAAGGAGAACCTTTAAAATGCTTGCTTCAAAAACTCCTAATGAAGATACTTAGCCTGCTTCGTTGGATTCAGCAATCAGGGATCAAAAACGGATTAAGAACGCAAAAAGTTGGAGCAATTCATGACTCGTTATCGCACATATCCCGATCTCAAAATCGGAAATTCACATATTCGCCCTCGCCGCTTAAGACAAAATGAACAAATTAGAGCTCTTGTTCAAGAAAACTCATTGCAAAAATCAGATCTTATTTACCCCATGTTTATTTCTGAAAAAGGAACAAAAAAATATGATATTCCAAGCTTACCTGGAATATCACGTATTCCGTTTGATGAACTTCTTCAAGAAATACAAGAAATTGAAAATCTTGGTATAAAAGGAATTATGTTATTTCCTGTTGTGGATCCATCTATAAAAGATACCATAGGAAAGGAGTCCTATAATCCAAATGGACTCATGCAAAATTCCATTCGAAAAATAAAAGAAAATTTTCCAAATATTCTTATTTTTGTAGATGTTGCTTTAGATCCCTACACGACACATGGTCATGATGGAATTACGAATGATGCAGGTTACGTTTTAAATGATGAAACCGTTGAAGCTCTCTGTAAACAATCCTTATCTTATGCATCTTGTGGCGTCGATTTTGTTTGTCCAAGCGATATGATGGATGGACGCATTGGGGCCATTCGTTCTGCATTAGATAAAGAAGGATATATTGGGACAAGTATTTTAGCATATAGCGCAAAGTTTGCGTCTGCTTTTTATGGTCCCTTTCGTGAAGCCGTTTCTTCTGGTGCCAGAGGACTTGATAAAAAAACATATCAATTAAATCCCTGCAACTCACGTGAAGCTGTAAAAGAAGCTTTGTTAGATATTGAAGAAGGAGCAGATATGGTTATGATTAAACCAGGGTTACCTTATTTGGATATCGTAACAAAAGTAAAAAGTGAGGTACATATTCCTGTAACTATTTATCAAGTAAGTGGAGAATATGCACTTTTAAAAAATGCGGCTCTTCATAATTTAATCGATGAAAAAGCAGCTGTATATGAAACTCTCATTTCAATGAAAAGAGCAGGTGCCGATTTAATAATTACTTATTACGCAAAATGGGTTTGTGAAAATATTTTATAAATTTTTGAATAGATTTTAAGGTAAAATAGAAAAATGGATATCAAGAAAAAAACAACTCGTGTCAAAATTGAAAATGCACTTGAATATTGTATTTTTGCAAGTAGATGGCTACAAGCACCTCTATATTTTGGGCTTATTATAGTACAAGTTATATATACATTTAAATTTGTGGAAGAACTCATTCATATTGTAGGATCAGCAACAGCAACTACAGAATTAAAATTGTTGTTAGGAATTTTACAATTAGTTGATTTTACAATGGTAGCAAACTTATTAGTTATGGTAATCATTGGCGGATATGCTACTTTTGTTAGCAAATTGAATTTAGAAAATCACGACGATAAACCTGATTGGCTCGATCATATCGACCCTGGTGCAATTAAAATAAAACTAGCAAGTTCTTTAATTGGAATCTCTAGTATCCATTTATTACGTTCCTTTATTGACTTTTCTACAAACGATATCGAAAAAGTCAAATGGCAAATCATAATTCATGTAACTTTCATAGCATCTACAGTCTTTTTAGCTGTGAGTGAGTACATTATGTCAAAAAAACATGCAAGGCATGACGATTAGTTTACTTGCTTTTTATATGTTATCTTACTTTTAGAAATTAAAAACATACTAAAGTGAGAATTAAAATGAAAAAGATTTTTTTGGCCATATTAATTTTAAATTTTGGATTAAATAAACTCTCTTTTTCACAAGATCTCACTGGTTTTACAGAAGAGCTACCTGGTCTTATTGAAGTTGATGATGATACGATTAAAGGTCCTGTAGTTGACCAAGTAAGAAAAATTTTAAAAAAAGCAAATCTAAATGCAAATATCAAAGCATTCCCTTGGGCAAGAAGTTATGAAATGGCAAAAAGAAACAAAAATTATTTTATTTTCCCAATGGCAAAAAATGCGGAAAGAGAAAAACATTTTAATTTTGTTGGAGTTCTTTTTAAAATAAAAACTTATTTTTACCAAAGAAACACGAGCGATTTTAAAATCACTAAATTAGAAGATGCTAAAAATCTTTCAATTTGTGTTGTCCGCAATGACATTCGGGATCAATTTTTAACGCAACAAGGATTTGAAAATTTAGTTCGTTTTCCTGATCAGGATGATTCCATTCACGGACTGATTGCAAAAAAATGCGATGTAACAATTTGTGCTGAAAACATAGAATTTTTATGGAAAAAAAATCTTAAAGAAGATATTAAAAGTTTAGTGAAAAAAAGTTATCTAGTTAAAGAGATAAGTGGCGATCGTTATTTATCCATTAACAAAGATTCATCTCCTGAAGTCATTCAAAAAATTTCAGAAGCCATGAAAGATCTAAAATATTAAATTATATTTTATTTATTTTTTTTCTTGATAATTTCTTTTATTAACTTCACAAATTAAGATAAAAAAATAAATATAATTGGAGACTATAGTTTGCAATCTACAGAAATAAAAAAACTTCCTGAAGATTTAATAAACCAAATAAAAGCGGGAGAGGTTGTTGAAAGGCCATACAACATTGTAAAAGAAGTTGTAGAAAATTCAATTGATGCGGGCGCAAAAAACATTCAAATTGAACTTTTAGATGGTGGTAAACAACTTATTCGTATTACAGATGATGGTTGTGGTATTCCAGCAAATCAAATTTTAACCGCATTAGAACGCCATGCTACAAGTAAAATTAAAAAGTTTCATGATTTAGAATCCTTAGCGAGTTTTGGTTTTCGTGGCGAGGCTCTTCCAAGTATCGCATCTATTTCTCATTTTACCATTCGATCGAGACCCCAAAATCAAGAAATGGGTAAAGAAATCAATATCAATTATGGGAACTTAGTATCAGAAAAAGAACTTAGCATGCCTCATGGAACGGTCATTCAAGTAAAAGATATTTTTACGAATGTTCCTGTGAGACTTAAATTTTTGAAATCAACAGCTACGGAATTTACCCATATTCATGATTTTTTAATTGCAATGGCTCTAGCAAATTATCATATCTCTTTTCGTTTTTCACATAATGGGAGAGAAGTTTTTCATTATCATTCTAAAAAAAGTTTAAAAGAAAGATTTCATGATATTGTTGGTGTTGATGCAAAAGATTTTGTCGAATTAAATTACTCAAGAGGATCATTTAACTTAACAGGTTTTGCGGGACTTCCAAAATCTGCAAAACAAAATCCAAGTTACTTTATCACGTTTGTTAATGGTAGATATGTTAAAGATAAAATTATAAGATCTGGAGTTTTACAAGCTTATCAAGGTCTTCTCATAAAAGGTTTGATCGCACCTGCAATCATTTTTGTTAAGGTCAATCCCTCATGGGTTGATGTCAACGCTCATCCCTCAAAAACAGAAATTCGATTTTACGATCCAGCCTCTTTGCAAGAGCTTGTCTCTATTGGAATTCAAGAAGCTGTTAAAGATTCAGTGCATCAATCGAATAAGCCAATAAATAATCTAATTAAAAATTCAAATGATATTTATATTCAACATAATATCTCTAAAATAGAAAATAAAAACCCTTATGCCTCCGAAAAAAACTTCGCATTTGAAACAAATCGTTTAAAAGATAATTTTACGAATAAATTAGTTAGCACAGAAAAAGACGGGCCCATTCTTCCTCATAAAAATTCCTTTCAAAAAGATATCATTTCTACCCCTCTTAGCAAAGGGACACAAGTTGCTAAATTAAAAGCAAATGAATCTATGTTTGAACCTTTAGAATCAAAAATAATACAGCCTAAAAAAAATAATTTATTTGAAACTGCAAAATATTTAGGACAGTTTGCAAATTGTTATATTTTACTAGAAATCATAGATGATTTATGGATTATTGATCAACATGCTTTTCATGAGCGCATTTTATATGAAGAAATTATGAAAAATCATCTTGAAAACAAAGTACCAAAACAAGATCTCATTTCCCCTATTATTATTCCTTCTAATGAGGTTTTAACAACTATTATTTTTGAGCAAAAAGATAAAATATTATCTTTAGGTTTTGAAATAGAAGCACTAAAAAATGGGCATATTGCAATACATGCTTTTCCCAGTTTCTTAAATACACAAAAAGTACCAGAAATATTTGACGAAATTATTACAAGAATTATTGCAATAAATGGACTCCCTCAATCCGAAGCTCATCCCTTATTAGAAAAAGCAAATAAAGTAACAAAGGGAATTCAAGAAGAAATGAATTTACAGCCAACACAATTAAAAGATCAAGATATCTATCATCTTTTATTTGCTACAATGGCTTGCCATAATGCCGTCAGATCAGGAGATCCTTTAAATGAGGAACTTGTCAAAAGACTTTTAGGAAGATCAAACGATGTGGACTTTTATTCGCATTGCCCACATGGTCGCCCCGTTATTCGAAAATTTACAAATAAGGATGTTTCTTCGTGGTTTCAAAGAATATAAAAACGGAATCTTTTTTTGCTATAGTTATTATAGGTCCAACAGCAAGCGGTAAAACTTCCTTAGCTCACTCCATTGCAGATGACTTAAAAAAACAAAATATTTTATCTGAATTAGTCAACTTAGATGCTTTTCAAATTTATAAAAATATGACTGCAGGAACAGCTAAACCAAGTTCAGAAGAAATTAAAAAATATAAATACCATTGTATTGATATCATTTCTCCAGAAGAAAGTTTAGATGCCAACACCTTTGCAAATAAAGTAACAAAAGCTTGTAAAGAAATTTATGAAAAAGGCTCCATCCCAATTTGTGTAGGTGGCAGTGGACTTTATTTACGCGCTTTTCTTCATGGACTTGATGATTTGCCACCTCGCGATGAAAAAATTAGAAGCGAAATTAGAACTCTAGCCGAAGAAAAAGGCTGGCCTTATTGTCATGATCTCCTGAAAGAAGTCGATCCTGTGCGTGCTTCTGAACTTCACCAAAACGATAAAACAAGAATAGAAAGAGCCCTTGAAATTTATAAAATTTTAGGTAAGCCCATGAGTTCCTTGCGATCAAAAACAAATTCTCTCGGTGAACAGGAGACCCTATTTCCTTGTTTCCTTATTCAGATGGAACCAAATGACGTTTTTTTAAAGGAACGAATAAAAGAACGAGTCCCTATTTTATTTCAACAAGGTTGGCTTGAAGAAATCAATCAACTTTATCATGTTTATGGAGATGCTCTAAATAGATTTAACTCTATGAAAGCAATTGGTTATGATGAAATTTTAGCTTACTTATTAAATATAAAGAAACAAGACTTTTCTGAAAGTACAAGCATTTCTATACTAAGTTTACAAGATAGAATTAGCACCTTAACGTGGCAATATGCAAAAAGGCAATTAACTTGGAATGCAAAAGAAAAAAAAGATTTTGTTGTTAATTTATACACCAATGAAGAATATCTTAAAATTTTAAATACTTTATTATTAAAAATTCCTTCCATCCGTTAAACAATTTGAATTTTTAGCAGTTGACATCTTGAATCAAATGTAGTTATAAGATACCATATATTAGTATGGTGCTTATTTTGATTAAGAGGCCTGCCCATGATTGAATTAACGAACGCTCAATTTAAAGTAATGGAATTTATATTTAATCATATGGACTCCACAGGAACTCCTCCAACAATCCGTGAAATTGCGAGTTACTTTCAATGGAAGTCTATAGGGAGCGCTCAAGATGTCATTGCTGCGCTCAGAAAAAAAGGTCTGTTACTTTCTAACGTACCAGGAAAATCGAGACAAATTGTACCAACCAAAGACGTAACAGAATTTTTTTATTCCTATCAAAATAACCCTAAACCATTTTCATTAAATTTTTCTGTAAATAAAAATAAATCTCTTAAATTAAAAAACCATTCTCCCCAAGTATTACCTGGTTTTGAAGATCTTTTGCGTGTTCCTTTGGTAGGGTCTGTAAGCGCGGGGCTACCTCAAGAAGCAATTGAAAATGCGGGAGAATTTATCCCTTTTCCAAGTGACACACGCATTTCTCAAAAAAATAATAAACTTTTTGCATTACAAATTGATGGATATAGCATGATAAATGCTGGTTTATTACCAAATGATATTGTTTTAGTGGAATCTAATTCAAACGCGAATGACAATGATATTGTAATTGCTTCTATTTACAATAGTGATTCTACGGTAAAACGCTACGCAAAAAAAGACTCCAATTTATACAATAAAAATATTAAATTTATATTAAATTATTCTCATAAAGAAAAGCCGCCAGCAATTTTAATACCCGAAAACCCTAATTTTATCCCTCTTGCTTTTGGTATTCATGAAGATGATAAAATATTAGGAATCGTCCGATCTCTTTATCGAAGAAGTATTATTTAATGATTAATTATAAAAATTTCCAAATCGCTCTTGCCAATCTCCAAAATAATCTATATGCTAGTATCGTCATTGTGTAAGAGTATTTATTGTGCACTTCACAAATTTGGTTCTTTTGTCTTATCAATGACCAAAAACAGATACGGAGCAGATCAAATGAAAGCGAATTTAGAACTTAAATTAAGTAATCGACATCAGCAAACTTGTTTAACAAACGCTTCATTTTCTTTTTATGCTTCCTATTTTGCCTATCGATTTTATTTTTAAAATTCCCCTTTTCAAAAAATTAAATATTATTTATATTCAGCATATAAATTCTTTTTACATTGCATCATTTCGTGTGGAGAAAAATCAACATGAGTAAAAAAATTATCATACTAATTGTATCGCTAATTGGGATATTAAGCGCTGTCATTATTATAAAAAGATCGAAACCTTCTGATGAACATATCACAATTGGTATTCTTCAATATGCATCTTTTCCTTCACTTGACGAAGCAAAAGATGGATTTATGGAACAAGCTAAAAAAGATTTTGGTGATAAAATTAAATTTATTGAACAAAATGCTCAGGGCTCTGTTTCACAAGCACAAGCCATTGCCTCTAGCTTTAAAGCAAATAGCAGCATAAATGCATTCTATGCTATAGCAACTCCTGCAGTTCAAGCTCTTAAATCTGAAATTAAAGATCGCCCCATTATTTTTGCAGCTGTTACAGATCCTATTGGTTTACAATTACGTGGTCCAAACTCAAACATAACCGGCTCAACTGACATGGCAGACATTCAAAAACAAATTAGAGTGATAAAAGAATTACTTCCTAATGTAAAAAAAGTTGCCATTCTATTTAATCCTGCTGAACCAAACTCTGTTATTCTTGTGAAAAAAATGAAAGAAGAACTTACAAAATATAATATTGAATTTCATGATAATGGAGCCAATAGCCAAGCAGATGTAGCTGCAGCAACTCAAAATGCGGTTCAAAATGCCCAAGCAATTTTAATTCCATCGGACAACACCATTTCGTCTGCATTTCCAATTGTAAAACAAATTGCAGACAAAGCAAAAATTCCGCTCATTACAACTTGGACTGGTGAAAAAGATGCCCCTTTAATGCAATTTGGTGTGGATTATATTCAATCAGGTATTCAATCTGCTGACTTATTAAATCAGATTATAAATAAAAATATAAAACCAATGGATACCGAAATTATTGCACCAAATAGCAAAATTTATATTAATTCTTTTGAATTAAAAAGACTCAACATTACGTTACCTGAATCATTAAAACAGGAAGTTACTTTATTATAAAAATTAACCTTAATTTTAAGGTTTATGTTCACTCAGTAAGAGCGAGCAAGTTCATTTAGGAATATGCATAATGTCTTCATCACTTTTGCCAGTGGCTATTGGAATACTTGAGCGTGGATTTATTGGATCATTTGTAGTTATGGCTATTTATTTAGCTTCACGAGTAATGAAATTTGATGACTTTAGTATTGAAGGAACATTTGGCCTTGGTGGTGCCATTGTTGCTTGGGCTATTTTACATGATACAAACCCTTGGCTAGCTCTTATTCTTGCTATTATTAGCGGTGGTATTTCTGGCTGTATTACAGGCTTACTTCATACAAAACTCGGACTAAATAAATTAATTTCAGGTATTGTTGTTACTACAATGCTCTTTTCAATAAGTATAAATATTGGCACGGCAAATGTGGCATTAGGAAATGCGAAAACTATTTTTACTTTTGCTCAAGAATATCCTTTTGGTTCTTTAATTATATTAGCATTAATTACATTTTTTATTGCTTATGTTTTTATCTGGTATATGAAAACAGAAAATGGATTTATATTAAGATCTACTGGTGTAAACGAACAATTTGTTACTTCTCTTGGAAAAAGTGTCCCATTTTATATTACACTTTCTCTTATTATGGCAAATTCTTTGAGCGCCCTTGCTGGTGGAATTTTTGTCCAATACAGTGGTTTTTTCTCTGCATTTGGAAATGTTGGTACTTTAATTGCTGCTTTAGCTGGGTGTATGATCGCAGAATTAGTTGCTGCAAATATGTTTTTAATGGCAATTCTTGGCTCCATTATTTATCAATTAATTATTGCTATTACCATTGAATTACAAGTTGAACCATCTTGGCAAAAATTAATTACTGGGCTCCTTATTGTAGTTATCCTAGTTGTTAAAAAAATGGAAAATATAAAAGGAGCCAAAGCGGTATGATAAAGATAGAGAATGTACATGTAAGTTTTGGCGAATTCAAAGCCCTTCAGCAAATAAACTGTGCAATAAACGAAAAAGATTTTATATTAATATTAGGTCATAATGGCGCTGGTAAATCCACTTTATTAGATACCGTTTCTGGACGCATCATTCCAACAAAAGGTAAAATATTTCGAAATAACGCAGACATCACAACGCTTTCAGAAGCAAAAAGATCCCAATTTATCAGTCGCGTCTTTCAAAATACCCATATGGGATCTGTTGCAACCATGACAGTTGCTGAAAACTTAGCTATGGCAACTCTAAAAGGAAAAATAGCAGGATTTAAATCGGCAATTAAAAATTTTCCTGAATATATCGTTGAAGAAACTCTGAAACCACTTAATCTACGATTAGAAGAGCATTTAAATACCCCAATCGGTAAATTATCTGGTGGACAAAGACAAATCATTACCATTGTAATGGCTACTTTATGTGACCCCGATATTTTATTATTAGATGAACCAACAGCAGCATTAGATCCTGTTTCAACAGAAAACTTGCTACAATTTGTTCATAACTTTACGAAACAAAGAAAAATGGCCACAATGATGATTACTCACGATGAACAACGTGCCAAATTTTTAGCAAATCGAACATGGGTTTTGCAAAAAGGATTTTTGCAGACGGAATAAAAAAATCTTGAGAAATAAAAATTTTAACATGAAATCTTTATATTTGTACTCAATCAAAATCTGAAATTAAAATTTTATTTAAAATTAATTTCAGTTCCAAAATTATCCGCAAAACAATCTGAATTATTTAATTTCCAATCGACCCTATCCATTTGACCAGGCCCATATGGTGCCACAACAAAAATACAAGTTTTTTTACGATTTGGTACTTTAATCAAATCTTCATCATTTCTTACTCCAGTAAAGGAGTAAATGGAATTAAAAGATTTTGCTTCGGTTACAATCATACCAAATTTTCGAGTCGAATTAATTGGTATTTCAATTTTTTGATTTAAATCTACTGGATTGCAGGATTCATCGACAAAAATAATATTATTTTCGTAAAATCGAGAAATTTGAAGAAACCAATTATATTTATTGTCTTTATTATTTATTGTGTACCAAACATGAACCCTTTTTAAATTCCCATTTATTTGGCAACTTGGATTTTGGGTCAAACCAAATATCGGGAATGAGCTTAAGAAAAAAAGGACTGTACTTAATTTTAAAAAACGCAACGGCATTTTATACCTCCAAAAGAAAAAAGAGTTTTTAATGATATTGATTCTTATTTTCATATTTTCATATTTTAATTTTGTCAAGTATCTAAAATTATTGTTTTTAAAAATTGCTGAGAACTTATTCCTATTTATAAATGAAGAAATTTTTGGAAAAAGGGATTCGTATTTTTTTTGTTTTGCTTGACATTAATACAACATGTTTGGTATCCACAAAATAGCGCACTATCATACTGGTACGTAATATAAGGAGGTTCTGTCACATGTTGCTTCAAAAGGAATACACAAATACCAATCATTGCAGAAAGTTTAGAATAGATCCTAAAACTCTATCCTGGACTCCGGATAGTTGGCGTTTTTATCCTGCTTTGCAACAGCCTTCATTCCAAGACGTAAAATTGCTTCAGAAATGCTTAAAAAAACTAAAAGAGGCTTCTGAAATTGTTTCTTTAAGTAAAATAGAAGAATTAAAAAATAAAATAGCGAGTGCAGAAAAGGGAAAATCATTTCTTTTTCAAGCTGGGGATTGCGCTGAATTATTTAAAGATTGCACTTTTGATAAAGTGAAATTAAAAATATTAGAACTAACGAAACAAAAAGAAATTTTACAACTAGGATTAAATAGAGAAATTACTTTAATTGGAAGAATGGCTGGGCAATTTGCAAAACCAAGAAGTGACTCATTTGAAACAAAAGAAAATATAACTTTGCCTGCTTATAGGGGAGACATTATAAATTCAAATGAATTTACTTATGAGGCAAGAAGAAATCATCCAATTAATTTAATTAAAGCATATCAAAAAGCGAAAAAAGTTTTCAGCTATGCGCAAATATTTAATAAAAATTCTTATACCTATACCTCACATGAAGCTTTGCTGCTTGATTATGAAAGCACATTAACAAGATATGATGCTCGTTATAATCGTTTTTATAATTCGAGCTCGCATTTTGTTTGGGTAGGAGAAAGAACGCGGCAAATTCAAGGAGCCCATATTAAATATTTATCGGGAATAACAAATCCTATTGGCATTAAATTTAGCGAAAATATAACAATGGATGAATTGCTCAAAATGATTGAAATATTAAATCCAAACCAAGAAAATGGAAAAATTGTATTGATTCCTAGAATGGGTCATCAAAAAATTTCAACCTATTTACCAAAATTTATTCGTTCCATACAAAAAGAAGGTTTTCAAGTTACTTGGATGAGCGATCCGATGCATGGAAATACGGAAAAAACAATAAAAGGGATCAAAACAAGATATTTTAATAAAATATTAGATGAATTAGTTCTGTCTTTACATATTCATAAGTCAGAAAATTCATATTTGGGTGGCATGCATTTAGAAACTTCTCCAGATAACGTAACAGAGTGTATTGGCGGATTTCAAGATATAACAGAAAATGATCTTCATTTAAATTATCAAACAGCCTGTGATCCAAGACTAAATTCTTCACAGACAACGGAAATTATTTCTCAATTCATAAAAGAATATATGAGGATCTCAAATGAAAAATTTAAATAATCAAAATTTTTTATCCTATCCAAAAGAAACTTTTATACCAAATAAAAATCATGTATCTGGAATTCTTTATTTGAATAGAATAGAATTAAAACCACACAGTGAAACTGGGGATTCAATTGCTTCTCAAATAAAATTAAACTCATCAAAAAATTTCATGAATAATAAAAAAGAAAATAGTAGTTTTTTTAAATTAAAAAAATCAGGGCAATTAGAAATTTTAAGAGAATTACAAGAAATTTCTAAAATTAATAACTTTCATTGTTTTATTATTTTAAGCTTTGAAGCTGCACATGTCATCGAAGAAATTCCAATTTATGATAATGATACCGTTTTGGCAGAATTTATGATTAGCGAATGTTCATCTATTGATACAAATTTATTTTTAAATCATATTAAAGAGCAAAAAAATAATGATTTAAAAGTACCAAAATGTCACTTAATTCAAGATTCAAGTGATCAATATTTTAAAAATTATGATAAAGTAATGGAACATTTTAAGGAAGGTGATGTTTATGAATTGGTTCTTTCTAGAAAATTAGAATTTAAAACCGATCCATTACAAATGTTCAATTATTTAAAAAATTCAATCGCGTTACAAAGAGCTCCTTATCGATTTGCTTTAAATTTTTTTCAAACGGATATTATAGGAGCAAGTCCAGAAATATTAATAGATATCGAAAATGAAAATGTAACAATGAAACCAATCAGTGGTTCCATTCGTAGAACTTCAAATGAATATTTTTTAAGTGAACAAGAATTATTAGAGTTAGAAAAACTCTATTCTTCAGAAAAAGAAAAATGTGAGTTAGACATGTTAGTAGACCTTGCAAGAAACGATTTAAATCGATTTTGCAAAAATGTGTCTGTTAGCAATTATAGAGAACCATTAATTCTCGAACATATTATTCACACACAATCAACAGTAACAGGAAAATTAAAATCTGATTTTGATTGTATCGATGCCATTCTTTCTTCAATCAATGCAGGAACACTTGTTGGTGTTCCAAAAAGAAAAGCAATGGAAATAATTTCAAACTTAGAAAATGAACCAAGAAAATTTTACGGTGGAAATTTAATTCATATAAAACCCGATGGGAATATAATTGCAATTATTCTTATTCGGACTGCATTTTTAAATCAAAGTAAAATCACTTTTCAAGCTGGTTCTTCAATTATTTTTGAAGCGAATAAAGATTATGAGTATTGGGAATGTGGTTCTAAACTTAAAAATATGCTTTCAATTATTAATCAAGATCATTATTGTTTTAATGAAAATAAATCTCCTGAAGTTGTTTTGAATTTAAGTGCTAAATTTCAAAAAAACAAACTTCATAAGAAAAAGCTTCTTATGATTGAAAATTTTGATAGTTTCACATACAATCTTGTTTCTTTATTTGAAAACTGTGGTGCTGATGTAGATATTATAAGAAATACGACAAAAGATTTTGATTTTTCAAAATATGATGGAATTATATTATCGCCAGGCCCCTCTCATCCAAAAGAGGCGGGCTATTTAATTGAACATATTCAAAATTTAATCGAATTAAAACCAATTTTTGGAGTATGTCTTGGATTTCAGGCCATTATTGAAGCTTGTGGTGGAAAAGTTTCTAAATTAAAAAATCCTGTGCATGGTAAAGCAAGAACCTGTTATGTAGAAAATAGTAAAATACTTTTTCAATCGCTCCCAAACGAATTTGAAGTAGGCCGTTACCATTCTTTATATGCTGAAAATATTCCAAAGAAAATCAATATTGTTGCTTATGACGAATTACAAACTCCTATGGCATTAGAATATTTAAATAAAAAATCAAATGTATGTGCTGTTCAATTTCATCCTGAAAGTTTTTTAACAGGAGCAATTGGTGAAAAAATGATTAAAAATTGGATGGAGTCTTTTTAAATGAAAAAAATTAGGGAAGAGTCTAATTACATAATAAATATTCTTTTAAATGATGAAATTACCACAGAGTTACTTTATAAAATTGGTACTAATTTAAAGCCTGAAGTTTTAGCAAACCTTGTTCTAGAAATAAAAAAACAGGGTAAAACTCCTCAAAATTTAAATGAAATTATTTTAAGTGCTGATTTTCCTGTTTTTGATATTGTAGGTACAGGCGGTATTGGAGGTAACAAATTAAATACCTCTACTTTAGTCAGTTTGTTTGCTCCTAATATTGGATTTCAAGTTATTAAACATGGAGGTCGTTCTTCAACTGGAAAAGTAGGAGCTATCGATTTTATTGAAAAATTAGGAATTTCTCTGGAATCTGTTTTTTTAAACGCTGCTGAATACTTTAGGGTAACAGGTGTTGTTTTTTTAGCGGCTGCTTATACTTATCCCATGTTTGCAAAAAGCGCTCCTATCAGAAAAAAAATGCAAGGACCCACTATTTTTAATTTATTAGGCCCTCTTTTAAATCCAATTCCAGTTGAAGCAAAAATGATAGGTGCTTTTAACCAGAGTATTGCAAAAAAATTAGCGGAAACATGCAAAATATTAGATCAAAAAGCCGTGATTGTGACCTCAAAAGACGCGGAAGGATATTTAGATGAAGCTTCGCCATTTGCAAAAACTTACTTATATTTTTACAAAGATAAGGAAATTTATGATTTTGAAATAGAACCATTTGAAGAAATAAGTGATTCTAGATTTAATATTTTTTCGGATGGTGTTCATATTGCAAATGACCTTTTAAGTTTAAAAGAGACAAATGAGACGCAAATTGCTAAAAAATTAATTGCATTCAATCTTTCCATCTTGGGTGTTTTAAATGAATTTAAATCCTGCTCCAAAAATAATTTAAATGCCTTACTCATTCATATTCCTAAAAAAATAATTTCAAATTATAAAATCATTTTAGACCAAATGAATGAACATATTCATTTGGTACAAAAAAGAATTTTAAAAATAAACCAATTAAAAAAAATACATTCAAAAAGCCCTATTTTAGTAAAAAATAATCTTATTTTGTCATCATTTAAAAATAATATTTCTCATAATTCAAATCAAATTGAGTCTTTTTTTCAAAAAGAAAAATTACTCCTTGCAGAAATAAAATTATCTAGACCACAAGAAAATTTTAACTCAGATTTATCTATAGAAGATAGGATCAAATCTTACCAAAATTCCGATGCTATTAGTGTTGTAACACATCCATCCTTTTCAGGTTCAATTGATCTTTTACAAAAAGTAAGAAGACTTACAACAAAACCTATATTAGCTAAAGATTTTATAAGAACAATTGAAGAAGCTCAAGCTTTAATAAATGCGGGAGCAAATGGTATTTTATTACTTCAGGACATGCTAAATGAAGTAGAATTAAAAACCCTTGTTGAATATTGCAATAATCAAAATGTCGCTTCATTTGTGGAAAGCTCTTTTCAAATTCCAACTATAGGTGATTTTCATGTTTTAAATTCTCGAAATTTATTTTCACTAGAAGAAAATAAAGGATTTCGCGATTTTTTAATTCATTTTTCAAATACAAAGATAGATTCTTCTAAGATTATTTTAGCAAGTAGCTTAAATTCTCATTTAGAAATTCGAAATTGTTTATCTATCTTTAAAGGCTGTATAGTGGGCTCGGCTTTTATGAAGATTAGTGAAGCAAGTTCTATTCGAAATTTTATTTCTAAATGCATTAATAAAAAGCCAACTATTAAATTTTGTGGAGCCCGCACTTTAAATGATATCGATCGCGCAATCGAATTAAATATAGATTTAATTGGAATTAATTTAATTCCTGCCTCAAAAAGATTTATAGGTAAAAATAACTTAATAAAATTAATTCCACATTTGGAAAAAATACAAGATAAAATATGTTTTATAACAAGAGATGATGTTTGTCTTGAATGTTTAAAAATTATTTCACACTTTAAAAGTATTGAGCAATGTTATTCAATTCCAATGCTCATAAATAGAAATAATTTAATTGTTTCTAATTCGCAAAAGTTTTTGGGCATGAATGCATTTCTACTTGATAGCTCAATTCCTGGTTCTGGCATAGAAGAACAATATCCTAAAAATTTAAAGAAACAGCTCATTCCTGTTTTTGCTAGTGGAGGAATTCATGAGCAAAATGTTTTATCACGTCTTAATGAATGCAAAGATATGGGATGGTCTCCCGTTGGAATAGACTGCGCTACTGGTGTTAGTAATTCTGATTTAACAGCACATCTTGACTCTTTTTCATTTGAAAAAATGAGTTTACTTATTTCTAGGATTTGAGGTTTTCAATTATGTTTAAATTATCAGAAAAAATGGAATTACAAGATCGTTTTGTCACTCCACTTCTCGAAAATGCATTAGATTTTTTAAATAATGGATTTTTATCTTATATAAATGATAAGAATGAAAAAGAAAAATTAAAAGAATTATTACAAGACTTTTGCGGAAGAGAAACACCACTTTTTGAAGCAAAAAATTTAAGTAAACTCTTTGGTGGAAAAATTTATATTAAAAGGGAAGATCTCGTTCACGGCGGAGCCCATAAACTAAATAATGCAATTGCTCAGTGCTCCTTGTCAAAATACATGGGAATTCCCAATGTCATTGCAGAAACGGGTGCTGGACAACATGGTGTTGCTTCTGCAATGGCAGGAGCAAATTTAGGCTTATCTGTAAAAGTTTATCAAGGTGAAGTAGATATTCAACGGCAAAAATTAAATGTGTTACGTATGAAATTATTTGGTGCACAGTTGATTTCAGTAACAGAAGGTAACGCTAAATTAAAAGAAGCAGTTAATGCAGCTATGCGTGATTGGGTTTCGTCTTATCAAGATCACTTTTATTGTATTGGTTCCATCGTTGGGCCATATCCTTTTCCAAAAATGGTGAGAACATTTCAAAAAATAATTGGAGAAGAAACGAAATCTCAAATCATCCAAAAAACAGGAAAACTTCCCTCTGCCTTATTTGCATGTGTCGGAGGAGGGAGCAATGCAGCGGGAATGTTTACTCCTTTTGTTGATGATATCAATGTAGATCTTATTGGTTGTGAAGCAGATGGAGCAGCAAGTTTAGAAAAAGGCGGTATGGGAATATTGCATGGCATGGAAACCCTTGTACTTCAAAATTCAGAAAGACAAATTGCACAAACACATTCAATTAGTGCTGGATTAGATTATCCAGCCGTAGGTCCTTGGTTATGTGGTTTAAAACAAGAAAATAGGTTATCCCATTATTCCATTAATGACATAGAATGCATAGAAGCTCTTCAACTTTTAGCAAAAGAAGAAGGAATATTATGCGCATTAGAGTCTGCTCATGCAGTTGCGGGAGCAAAAAAATATTTAAATCATAATCCAGGTAAAACCATTGTTATTTGTTTAAGTGGACGTGGTGATAAAGATTTAGATACGATATCAAAATATGTTAATTTAAGTGAGAATATAATATGAAAATTGGAATTTATTTTACAATTGGAGATTTAGGAATAAAAAATAGTTTAGCAATTTTTAAAGGATTATTAGATGGCAAAGCAGATCTTCTTGAAATAGGATTGCCATTTAGCGACCCTTTATTAGATGGAACGACAATTCAACAAAGTCATGCAAGGGCTGTTAAGGAAAATATATCTTGGGAAGAAATTTGCAATGGGCTTTCTGATTTAAAAAAAATGTGCAATTTAAATCAACAGATTTCTATCATGACAACCTCACAGCATTTATATGATATAAATAGAAGATATAAAATTCCAGAATTAGATGGTATTTTAATTTCAGATATTCGCCATAATATTCAAAATCCGTTTCCTGTTTCCACAAAAAGAGTCTGGTTTTTAAATCAAGAAATTGCTTTAAAAAAAGATAATTTATTTCCTCCAGAAGAAATATCCATGATCTATTTAACGCGAGTTCAGGGAACTACGGGTGAAAATCAAAAAAACGAACTATCAACCGAAAAAGCAATCGATAATTTAAAATTAATTTCGAATAAAGATGTTTGGCTTGGTTTTGGTATTTCAAACCAAAATGATATTTTAGAAGCAAAAAATCAAGGAGCATCAGGTGTCATAATAGGAAGCTCTTTTGTTAAAAAAATTACGGATTATTATTTTAACCAATTATTAGATCATGATGAAAATGAAATAAGTAATTTACTTTATCATTTTAGTAAAAATTATCTTGCTGAATTAAAATCAAATATAAATAAATTATTTTAATAAAAATTTTTATTTAAAGCATTAATTTTAAATTATTTTTCATATCATTTATTTTAATATTATCATTTAAGTTTAAAATTGTTTCATTGAAACTTTCTATTAATAAAAACTTCCCACTTGTAATATTTATCGTAAAAAAACCTTTTGTAAATTTATCCAAGTTAATGCTAAATAAAATCCAATCAGACATTCTTGTTTGAGCAGGTTGAACGAATTCAAATTCTGGACCAAACGAACTTATACATTTTTGTTTTAAATCATTCATTTTATTTTCAGCATCGGAACCTGAAATATTAAAATAATCAACAGATATCACGTCTTCTTCATGAACATGATATATTATTTTTTTCTCACCTTTTATACTTATATACTGATTTTGAGAGTCTTTTAACCAATGCCATTTTCGATCTTTATTTGCGCAATAGACAGAAAGTGATATTTCTTCTGCATAAATAAAAGATTGAAAAAATAATGCAGTTAAAAAAAAATAGAATAAATATTTATTTGATGATTTTATCATAAAAACACCTAAATTTTAAGAATTTATAGTATAAAACGAGAATTAGAAATAAATTACTTTTGATATGTAACTATAAATCAATAAAATGATTAAGTCAATATTTAATTGATTACCAATAACATAAATAAATAAAAAATTAGAAAAATAATGATCTAATCTTGAAATTATTCTAATAATAAAAAAAATTCCTTTATAAATCTGTTTACTTAATTTCTCAAGGCTAGAAATTTTTTTAAATACACAAATCCAATTCAAAAATTTTAAATCCGTTCAATAATTTGACCATTTTAAATTCAAAAGATTTTGAAATTAGACAAATTTGACATTTAATAGATTTGCAAGAAATTAACAAATTTTTGAATAAAGGATTTTTATGATTAAAAACAGAATTGCCTCCATTTTTATTTTTTCACTTTTGAATTTCATAACTTTAAATACAGCAAATGCTGCTTGCATAACTCAAGCTCAAGCAGTCTCTGCAATTAAAGCAAAGTTTAATTCCAATACTTGGCTTGGCAATCCAATAGGCACGCTGCAAGGAAGTATTGAAGCCGGAGGTTGGTTTCAACAATACTCAGTGCAAAATGGATCAATTTGGATTAGTGCCTGCGCTAATACAGGCGCTCATATTGTTCAAGGTTTAATCCATTCCGATTACATCTCAATCGGAGCGCAAAATACTATTGGATTTCCAACTTCCGATGAACTTCGTGATTCCAATAACAATCCAGTAAGTTGGTTTCAATTCGGATCTATTTGGTATCAATGGGGAAATACCAAAGCATTTGAAGTGCAAGGTTATATACAAAACAAATGGTCTGTATTGGGCTGGTTTAGTGGAGCTTTAGGATATCCAACTTCAAATGAACTTCCCTTTAAAAATAATTTTATGGAAGGTCGTTATAATTCTTTTCAAAATGGATTTATTGTTTATAAAAAGCGAGGGAATTGGCAATCCGGAACTTTTCCAATTTTAAATAAAAGTTATTCAAGTAGCAATCTAATTCCTTTTACAAATAGCACTGATCAATTGGGCGGAGTGGTAACTGTTTATGGTTACAATTTTAAACCGAATAGCAAACTTTCTTTATTACTTAATAATTGGGGTGGTTCCTTTTTAGTAGAAAACCAAGTAAGCGATGCTAATGGCAACGTTAAATTTGGACCTCATTATTATGATAATAATGAGGCAGGAACTTGCACAGCAAGCAATTGTGTACTTACTTTAGAAGTAAATGATGGAGTAAATCAATTTGCTGTTGTAGGCGCAAATTACTAATTCTGAATTTATAAAATAGAAATTCACGTTTTATAAATAAGGAAAATTTTCTTGAATATAATGTTTTGCATGATGAATAGCTTGCATCACTTCAGAAGTTCCTGGTCCAATTAATTTCATTTTTCCAGGATAGGTAACAATATCACCTGCAGCATAAATTCCAGGAATAGATGTTTGCCTATTGTGATCAACAATGATGGAATTGCCTTCCATATTTATGCCCCATTGTTGAAGAACATCTAAATTAAATAATAATCCAATTGCAATAATAATTTCATCAATATCAAGTTTCTCAATTTCACCTGTTTTTGTATTGCGAATACATGCCGATTTTACATGATTTTCATCACCATCAATTTCTGTTAATTCACTAAATGTTCTAATTTCAGCATTGGAAGAATAGAGTTTTTTTGTTGTTTCTTCGTGTGAATTAAAACGATCGGAACGATGAAGAACATAAAGATCTTTGCATTCATTTACAATTGTGAGCGCGAGATCAAGGGCACTATCACCACCACCAACAACAACAACTCTTTTATTTTTAAATGTATCTAAAGTATGCACTCCATAAGACACTCCTTTTCCTTCGAATTCTCGAATATTTTTAATATCAAGACGTCTTGGAATATGAGCACCCATTCCTAAACAAAGCATCACTGTTTTTGTATGCATAACTGTGCCATTGCGAGTTTCTACACATAAAATATTATTTCTATTTTTACGAATAAGAACAACTTCTTCATTTAAACTGCTTGGAATATTATAAGGTACACTTTGTGCAAAAAGATTTTTATATAAATCTTTACCCCGTATCGCAGGAATCCCTGTGATATCATATACCCATTTTTCAGGGTAAATTGCAGTAAGCTGGCCGCCAAGCTCATGCCTTCTATCCACTAGCCTTACAGTCATATCACGCAATCCTGCGTAATAAGCCCCAAAGAGACCCACTGGACCGCCACCAACAATTATGGTGTCATAACATTCAAGAAATCCGCCACTCACAACAATTCCTCCTAAATCATTTAACAAAACAGATTCAATGTCTCATTCTTGGCTTGAAACCCGCTTCTTCAAGTTTTTCAAGTAAAGAATATTGATGTTCCGAATTTCTCGTTTCCAAAGATAACTCAACATCAACATCACCAACACTTACTTCGCTGTAAGTGCGATCGTGAATAAGATCAAGCACATTTCCTTCAAGAGATGCAATACATTCTAAAAGCTTTTTCAAGCCTCCTGGCCTATCACTCACGCAGACACTAACACGAAGAACACGTCCTGTAATATTTAATCCTCGTGTTATCACCCTAGTCATAAGTTGAGGATCAATATTTCCTCCACTTACACAGGCAATCACTTTTTTTCCTTCATAAAAGTCGGGTCTCTTTAAAATATCCGCAATAGCAGCGGCTCCCGCTCCTTCCGCTATCACTCTTTCTTGTTCAAATAACCCTAAAATGGCTTTTACTATGTAGTCATCGGTAACTAGAGATAAATTTTCAACATAGCGTGTCATATAATTATAATTTAAATTGCCTATCAAACCTACGGCAATGCCATCTGCAATCGTGGAATGAACTGGTTTTTTTATTGCCGTTTGTTTTTTATTATGAAAACTCTTTACAGCAGAATCATAATATTCTTGTTCAACACCAATAATATTTCCTTTTGACTCTGCTTTAAAAACAAGAGAAGCTCCTGCTGCAAGCCCACCACCACCAACACTGCATACAAAATAATCCACTTCTCCAAATGGCTCATTCGTTATATTTGAAAGTTGAACAAGAGATTCATATGCACATGTAGATTGCCCAATAATGATATCGTAATTATTGTAAGCATGAATAAAATGTGCATTTTCTTTATTTGCAAAAGCGACAGCGGCTTCAGAAGCTTCCTCTAAATTGTCACCTTCTAAATATAAAGTTGCTCCTAGTTTTTCAGTTGCATCCCTTTTCACAAGAGGAGCTGTTTTTGGTAAAAAGATATGAGCTTCACAGCCTAAATGTTTTGCCCCAAACGCAATACCTTGCGCATGATTTCCAGCAGAAGCAGCACAAACTTTTATATTACTGTTACCTTTATTTTTTTGCATAACATTATAAATTGCATATAACGCACCACGAACTTTAAAAGAGCCATTCGGATTTAAGGATTCCAGTTTTATCCAAATATCGCCACCTGTTAATTCACTTAACCAAACCGAACGCCTTAACGGACTTGGCTGTAAATACTTACTAATAACGGAATGATAAGCTAATTTAATTTCTTCCATCAATTCCTTTGGATTTTCAAAGGTTTTTCCTTCAACTAAATTTAAAAGTTTTAACAGTTCTGGGGACATTGGGTTTCACCTTTCCACTTCAAAAAAAGCAAAAATTTAATAGAATCCTTTTAATCAAAATTGTCCTATCTTCAAAATCTCTGTTAACATAATATTTGCAGGAGAGATAATAAATTTGCCATTGGGCTAATTGAAAAAAAGGCAAAAATGAAAATGAAATTTGAAAGCATATGTAATGTTTTTCCTAAAGAAGAAAAATATTGGCCGTGCCTCCATCCCTCCAAAGCTCTTCCCTTTTTTATTCGGACTTATTTAAGGCAACAATTTGGTGGAATTTTTGCCGCAAATGATCTTTATAAAAAAAATACGCCAACAAGATTAGGTATTGCTACAAAACCATTTGAAATTGGAGATCCTATCTCAACAATTTCTATGAATCATTTTATCAAAACCCAAGAATTGATCACCAAAATTGATTATGGAGCTGGCAGACAAAAAGTGATTGTTGTTTTCCACAGCTATTCGAATATGACTTATCAATCCGAATATAGCTCCATAAACAAAGGGCAACTTGCCAATGGATTGGTCGCCATTATTGAAGAAGCGCATAGCGGTTTATCACATTCATTTCATGTTCTTAACGTAACAGCGAAAGACCTCTTTGAAGGTTGCAAATATATAGGAAAAGAATTTCATAACGCTGACTATGCCTATATTATTAGTGATTTATTATTTGATACAGAAGATAATTATGCCGCAGCTAATAAAGCACTTGAAATTATAAATTTTTTTAATTTAAAAAAAGCAATTTTTTTAATTACACGAGATCCTTTAGAATATCCAAATGAAGATGAAGAAATTGAAGAATTAATTCCTTGGGAAAAAAACATATATGAAAATAAAAAAACCCACTTTAGTGGAAATGAATACAAAAAAAATATTGAAGAACAATTCAATTTTTTATCACAAAAATTACTTGAAAAAAATCATTTAGCAAAAATAGTTCATTCTAAAGAAACGCTAATAAGCTTTATTGATTTTATTTTAATAGATATTTTTAGGAAAAAATAAAATGTTTCCCATTTTACTGTCTTGCTTAGTATCTTTAATTACAATTTTTATTCTTTTTTTTCAAGTTCAAAACATAAATCCAAGAAAAATTCCTTCTTGGTTTTTTGGAAAAGAAAATAAAAAAACAATTAAAAATAAAATATTATTTAATAGGCCTCCATTAATCCCATTAATTTTAATTATATTAGCCACAATTGCTTTTGCAATTAGTTATTATCCCCAAAAAGAAGCAAAAGGAATTTTACCATTAAATAAGTCTGCATTAATATGGATAGATCCATCTTTACAAGCAAAACTTTCACGCGAAAATTCAAATTTTAATCCTCAAAGAGAAGCGGATAAAATTTCTGATCTTGGATATTTAAATTTTGGGTTAGAAAGCTTTTTTAAAATTCAAAATGGAAGACCGAAAATTGAATATAAAATAATAGAATTAAAGTCTAATAATGATATATATGAATTTTTAAAAGAACAAAATAACCAACCCATTTCACCATTTACTCAATCAATTTTAAGCGACGAAGTTTCAAAAATTTTAAATAATAATGAAAATTTTCATGATAAAAAAAATACAATAATAGCATTTTCTGATGGCTATTCAGAATCTATTCAAGGTATTTATTCTTTAAAAAAGTTTTTTGATAACGGAATTTTGTTTAAATATAAAGCTTTTGATTACAGTGTAAAACATCAAAAAGAAATCGTCCCCACCGATCTTTTTTCTCTTTGGGGTGAAAAAACAGATTCTAAAAATTCTTTTACATCTTTTAATTCTTATAAATCTATCATACCAGAAGAAGCAAGACCCCACTTTTTTATAACTTCTTACCATGTAAACACGGATAATTTTCAAGTTTTAATTACAAAAAATAATAAAAAACAACTTCCTCTTTTTATAGGCTGCTCAAATCGTTTTCCTAGCCCAATCGAGTTAGATTCCTTTTCTAATTTAAGAACATTAGTAAGTTTTTTTGGAAATGATTTTATAGAAAAAAATTGTGAAAAAGAAAAAAACAGTTTTGAACATAATTTTAATAAAAATATATGGAAATATAGAAACTCAACAGTATGGATAGTACAATTAAATGATCAAATTTTATCTACTATGAATGACGATCTTACATTTTGGGTTCCGGAAGGATTTGATCCTAATTATGACACATTAGTATACACAGCGGGAAATAATTCTACATTACAAACAAATGAAGAAAATAGAGCAGAAAAAATTGCTGTGCAACTCGATTCAGGTTCTTTCCCATTAACACTATTATTAATTCCTCCACCACCAGGTGCAGAGTTAGGAGTTAAATTCCCAGATGATAATCGCACTTATAAAGGAGTAATTAAACCATTTTTAAATACAAGTGATGGCACTACATTAGCTTGGAAAGCAAGCTCATTGCCCTTTTTTTATTTAAGAACTTCGACTGCAACGCCAAATGGTGAGTTGGGAAGATCAAGAACATGGACTCATTTTTGGTTTGAAGTTGCAAATAATATAAAAGAATCAAATCTTTCATATACAAAAATCAATCTAGATGATGTCTCAAGACTAAATGATAAATTAGAAGAAGCAGAAATAAATGCAAATGATAAATTTACAGAATTTTTAAATTTAGATACTTTAAATTTTTCAGAAACAAAAAATCTTTCTCTTGGTTTATACAAATTAGAAAATAAAAACCGATGGATTTTATTTAACTCATTAAGAGAAGGAAAAAATAGTATTTATATTTCACCAGAAGATTTTAACCAAGCTTTTTCAAATTCAACAATATCTACAAAAAATCAAATTCAGAAAAATTTTGGCGAATCTATTTTACCTCTTATTGCAGCCATATTGGGAAGTTTCATTTTATTATTACTATGGAAAAAAAATAAAAAAAATATTACTTATCCCATACTATTTCTCCTTATTTCCTATCAAAATAAACCTTTATTTGCTCAATCAAAACTAGAAAATTTTAATCTACCCTTTTTCACAAATAATAAAGTATCGACTCAAAATATTGAACAAGAAAATATTCCTTTCCGCATAGCTTGGTGTGGGAAAGAAATTCCAGCTGTTATTGAAAAAAATTATTCTGACTTACGTAATATAATTATGAAAAGAGGAACAATAGTCTTTCCTAAAAAACTAAAAACAAATAATTGTACACCTGGAGAGGCTGAAATTTGGTGGACAAATGATTTTCGTGAATTAAATATTAAAAATTTACATAATCATATTTCTAATGGTGGTATATTTATATTAGAAGGAACTAAAGAAATACCTCCTCAATTTTTTGAATTAAATGATCAAAGTATTGGTATTGAATGGGAATCTCCTAAAAAAAGAGGAATGTTTTACCGAAGTTTTTATTTATTAAATAGCTTAGATGGCTGTATCAATGACTCATCAAAAACGCTCATTTTAAAAAAGAAAATAAATGCCCAAGCTCCTTACGGGTTAGTTACTAGTGCTCATTTTTTATCAAATGGAGAAGATTGTTTTAAAAATAATAATGACTTCAAAATACGTAGTTTTATAAATATCATGTATTCTTTTTTAACTACAGATTATAAGGAAGATCAAATTCAATTGCCTGAAATCTTAAACCGCATACGTAACCTTGGGTTAGAGCCATGAAAAAAACTTTTGTCTATTTATTAAGAGGAATTATAATACTTTCATTATTTATTCCGATAGTAATTCCATTTATCTATGTTAAAGACAGTGATGAAAATAATTCCTATTTAAATATTTTAATACCACAAGATACTCAGTTTAAGATAGAAGATAAAATTAACATTGAGAATATTATTAATAAAAATTTTGGAAGTAACATAACAATAAATTATCAAAATTATGGTTTAAATGAAAGTATACCATCACAAGATTATGATGATTTACTAGGGCATCTTTCAAAAGCTAAAGGGGTTTCTGTAATTTTATCAAAAAGCGCTTTTTTTGGAGAAGACGCAAAAATATTTACAAATAAATTAAAAGAAACAATTTTATATAAAGAAAATAAAATTTATTTTCTTCCCATTCAGCAAGTATTAAAAGATAAAAAAAATGAGGAAGACTATTTAGCTTTATCAGATATATTTATTCCTAAAATAAGTTTTTTAGGAGAAGAAAGTATTGCTTCTGTAAATATTATTGGAAAAGTTAAATCACATTCTGAAATTCAAGCAGAAATTGTAATTCATTCTGGCGACTCATTTTTAAACTCAAAAACATTTCATTTTAAGGTTCCTAAAAATGGACTTGTAAATACAACGGTAGATATTCCAATAAATTTTTCCAAAACGGGAAATCAAGTTATTTCGGCAGATATTACATCGAGCTTAACAAACCCTCCTTTAAATTCGGCAAGCACAACTGTTCAAGTTGTTTATTCGAAGACAACGTTATTGCATATTAGTGTCGGACCCGATTGGAGTTTAAGAACGTTAAGACAGAAATTAAAATTTTGGCCAAATTTAGATTTATTAAGTTATTATATATTAAGAGAAACAAATAGCGATCAAAGTATACCAAATTCACAATTATCTTTAATTGAATTTCCAGCAGACAAATTATTTGGAGTAAGTTTACAAAATTTTCATGGAATCATTGCTCAAAATTTTTTATTTGATACTTATCTTGGCGAAAGAGAATCTGAAAATTTAATTCATTATGTTAAAAATGGGGGGCGACTTGTTATTCAAGGCGGTCCCTTATCTTTTTTAAGTGAAAATAGCTCAATAAAATCGATATTTCCTTGTGAAAATAAACCCAAATGGGATTATGAAAACCTATATCATTGGACTGCAAATGATACAAATTTTATTAGCAATCATAACTTTTATTCTAGTCTTTCTAATATCGTAACACACTACACAGCCATCAATTGCAAACCTAAAAAAGAAGCTATTATTTTAGCTAAAACAAAAGAAGGCGATCATCCTATTTTGCTAGCTATGCCAGCTGAAAAAGGCATTGTTCTCTCTTTTTTAGCTGGAGATTGGCTATACGGGTATACTCAAGAAAAAATTCAAAATACGGCTGAAGTTGCTCTAAGAATGAAAGACTCAGACAGTAGTGAATACGTTTTTAATTGGATGGTCGAATTTTTACAGAGAAGACAAGATAGTGGAATAAGAGCCCCAGATATCGCGGGCCCCCGTATTTATGCAGACGATAGCACTTTAAGAGTGAAAAGCAGAGGAGGGATACAAATAGATAAATCTGTTACATTAGCAACCGATTCTAAAAAATTTTTAAAAGCAAATACGTTTATTTTAAATCATTTAGATAAAGAAATGATCAAATTACAAAACCCAATGAATTCAATTATAAATATTCAAAATAAAAATAAAATAAACAGCACTTCTGTGAGTTTAGCCCTCGGATTAGAGGATAAAGACTCCGAAATCCTAAAATTTGGAACTTGGCCTATTTTTCCATCCAATGCAAAATCTCAAGAAAACAAAGAAAATCCATTTTTATTTGAAGGAATACCTGAATTATCGGAAATAAATGCCGATCTACCTAAAGATGTTTATGTCGTTTCCAAAAAAGTACCCTTAATTGTTGCGTACCCTTGGATCTTGGCATTTGCTCTTTTGTTATTAGGAATTGAGCAGTTTTTGGCTCGTATTTTATGGAGAAAGTATTTTTGATATGCTTAGCTATAAAAAGGTGATATATGCATCCTAAAATTCCTAAGCGTCGTGAACCCAGATATGAGACGGCGATAGTGGCTGAGATTTTTACGAATAGATGGAACCCGTTAATATCTAAAAGGGTTGTTGTACTTGATCTCTCTTGGAAAGGCTTTAAGCTCGAATTTATTGCAAAAGACAAATTAAATATTAAAACAGGCAAATCCTTATCCTTAAGACTGCCAATTGATCAGTTTAATATTTCAAATGAAAAATATTTAAAAATTGATATTGTAGTCAAATGGTGTGATAAAGAATTGAAAAGAATTGGTGGGGTACTTATTCACCCTAAAGGTGAAAAAGCCATTATTCTTGGAAATCTCATTCAAAAACTTGCTTTATTAAAACAAACAGAAGATGACTTAAGTGAAGGAAGCCAAAAACAACTCGATAGAGATAATGAAGTAGCTTCCTAAAACAGGAGGCTTTTTATGTCATTTTTTAAAAATAAAAAAAATTTTATTCTTGAAATTCAATCAAAATCACGAAATGAAATTACAGAAACATTGGAAAACGTCTTTCCCGTTTATAATTTCTCAGAATGGAAAATATTTACATCTGAAGACTCTATAAAATTAAACGTTTTAAAAAACAAAGAATCTTTTTTATTTGAGCTTAAAAGTAAATCAAAAAAACCTTTTGGAATGATTGTAAGCTCTCCTAAAGAAATTGAAATTGCTTCTAAATATGCTGACTTTCTATATATTCCGGGAGAAATATGCAGGCAAAGCGATATTTTGGAGAACGCAGCAAATACAAAATTACCCTTATTTGTTGAGCGCGGATCATTTTTAGCTCCGAATGACATATCACGAATAATAGATAAATTAGGGGTTGCCGATGTTGCTATTGTTGATTGCGGTTCTGCAAATGGATACTCGGACTCCGTTTTAGACCCCCGCGTTCTTCACACGCTACAAAATTCTGGAAAACCATTTGGTGTTAACTTAAGTGATCTGTTAAGTCCTGAAGGCGCAAAATACACCCACCGGCCTCATTGGTTGATGAACCATGATTTTATTAGCGCTTTTATTAATACAGGCAATGCTTTTGGTGCCTTATTTTTTGTTATTAAATGTTATGGTCATGGAAATATTTCCATAAATAATATTATTCATAAAATCCCAAGGAATAACTAATGTCATTAAAAAATAATAATCAATTCCCAGGAAATTGGGATGGAAAAATTACAGATAACATTACTTTATCAAGAAAAAAACCTGTCATTATTGCAGGTCCTTGCATGCTTGAATCCATTTCTTTAGGTCTTGAAGTTGGAAGTTTTTTAAAAAATAAATGCGAAAAATTAAACCTTCCTTATGTTTTTAAAAGTAGCTATGATAAAGCAAATAGAACAAGCGCATCTAGTGTTCGAGGTCCAGGATTAAATACTGGTCTTGAATGGTTAAAACAAATTAAAAAAGAGCTTAATGTACCAATTTTAACTGATGTTCATTCCAGTGAACAAGCTTTAGAAGCTGGTAATATTGTGGATATCTTACAAATTCCAGCATTTCTTTGTAAACAAAGAGAGCTTCTTATTGCTGCAGCTTCAACAAATAAAGTTGTGCAAATTAAAAAAGGACAATGGGTTTCTGCTGAAGAAATGATTGAAATAGCTCATTTTATCGAAAAATGTGGCAATTCAAAAATAATCCTTGTCGAACGTGGCACCTGTTTTGGTTATAATAATCTTGTTGTCGACTTTAGAAACCTTATTGATATGAATAAAGAAGGCCATGCTGTTATATTTGATGCCACACACTCTGTACAACTCCCAGGCGCTTCAAATGGAAAATCATCGGGTCTTCGCCATATGGTTCACCCGCTCACAAGAGCAGCCATTGCAATCGGAGTAGAAGGAATTTTTATGGAAGTTCATAAAGAACCCTCATGCGCGTTATCCGATGCAGACACTCAACTCACGATGGAAATGGCAGATACCATTCTTGAAGACATTGCAAAAATGATAAATGAATCTTAATTTAATTTTGATAGACAATAATTTTTATAACTATCTAAATTTTCCAACTTTGTATTAATAAGAAAATCATCATTTAATTGCTTTTCTAAAGCGTAAGACACCCAGCAATGCGCGTATGAAGAAGGATGCGGTGAATTCCAAAATAGAGCTAATTTTGTTCTTTTTCCATTTTCATCGACACAAGAGTTATTTTTATTAGCAAAAATATTTGTTTCTTTACCTATTTGTGTCAATGCTGCTTTATAATAACCACCATTATAACAAAAATCCTGAATATAATTTATTTTAGAACCAGGAACTTTATATTTGGTATCCATTTTAGAAAAACCATAATCATAAGAAGAATCATCTAAAATATTTTTATTATTCATGAGTTTTTCAAAATCAGAAGCGATATCTAATGTTTTGATATTAATTTTATTTCCTAGATTATCTTTTAATAATTTTAAAGAAGTATCTAAATAAAAATTATATTTTTGAATTGCTTCTGTCATTTTTAACGAAAATTCATTTTTATTTTTCACATCATCTGAATATTTATTATAATTTGATGTTACGATAGCTGGAGTTTTTCCAATATCAGGTAGATTTATAATCATAAAATGATTAGCACCAATATTATTTAACATTTTTATTTGATTTATAATATTATCTACGGCTCTTTTATATATATAATTCACCCCACCAACGGAATCTGGATTATCAAAAATTGCATGTGCAGGTTGATTATTTTCAAATTTTTCTAAAAAATCATTTGCTCCAATCCACAATACAAAAAGAGTTTCTGCTGTATTTGTTAATTTTTGATTCGTACTATAATAGGAGTCATTTGTTAAATAAGAATTCATGTAAGAATTTACATAATACTTTGAGCTACCTGTAAATAAATTTCTTGCCGCTGTTACAAATGATGTTGGAATATTATTTGCAAAAGCATCGTTTGTTCCGTCCGTTTTTGCACCACCATAAGCAAAATTAAGAACCGGTAAATGTGTTCTTTCCGTCAGATAATCATTCCAAACATAACCATCTGTAAAACGTCCATTCCAGAATGGAAAAAAGGGCATAATTTTAGCCCATCTCTTTAAATTTCCAGGGTCGGAAAGGCTATCTCCAAATAATACAATTTGTTTTATTTTTGAATTAGGCTGTTCTGCTTTAGCAAATTGAATGGGATATTCATAACCATCAAAATCAGATGTAGAAGCTTTAAACTCATATAGTTTAAAAGATGAATTTATCTTTTGAATTGCAAAATTACATTTTGAAACAATATCAGCATAGGAATATTTTTCCTCTAAAAAAAAGCCATCCTGAATTTTTCCTGTTAACTTTGTCCAACCTGAAATAATTGAGTCTCCATTTACAGCCCATGCATAGTTTTTTCTTGCACCAAAAGTTAGAACTTCTATACTTGGATACATTAAATTTGGATTATCATTATCTAAACCTTTTTTTGTATCGTAATAATAACAAGCAATATAATATCCCGAATTTGAAAATTTCATTTTTGGATAAATAGGTTCACTTGCAAAAAGAGAATTTGAAAATAATAAACCTGAAATACATAAAAACGAATTTTTGAGAAACAAAGATGACGAATGCGACATACAATCTCTCCACTAAATAATATTGTTAAAATGTTTAAAAAAAATACAATATTTATAATGGTCAGTCAAACAATTAATTTATTTAATTTTGTAAAAATGAATTAAATAATAAAAAATATAAACCGAATAATATTCTTATCAGTCATGTATAAAAGTTATAATAAATAATACAAATAAATCCATATTCCTCTAAAATAATACAATTCTTAATTAATTTAGAATTTTAATTGAGATAAATTAATTTACAAATTTAAAAAAAAAAGAGATGTCACAATTTTGTCTTGTCAATATTTTGACTGAAAAATAAAAAAAAAAAATGCTCCATTAATTTAATGGAGCAACCCCGTCTAAAGTTTTTTAATTAGTAAAAAATAACGTTATAGGATTCTGCTGAAGTACTCTTAGCACAATATTTCACTAAGTCAGAATTTTTAATAAAAATATCTAGAGCTTTTGCTGCATTATTTTTAAGATCATTTGCAAATATTGGATTTACAATTGCTGGAGTTCCTGAATTTACTTTTGTAGAAGTTACAACAATATTTTTACAGTTACCATTTGCAATTGTTGCTTTAATTGTTGCATCAGTCTCATAAGCACCAATTAAAGGGACATTAATTACTTTAAAACCAACATGATCTACATTAATTGCTACTAATTTACGATCACTGTTTAGATCAAAAGTACCAGCAACAGTAATTGGTGCATTTTGATCTACGGTTCCGCGTTTAAATGTATCAATCATTTCTTTAATAATTTTATTTTGACTTTCTTTACTTACAACAGTACTTAAATTGAAAGTATCAGCATAAGCTGAGCTTGATAATGCAGATAATACTAAAAGAGCACACTTTAATTTCATAACTATTTCCTTTTTTTATAAATGACAGGGTTCAACAAAGGTAACAGGTTAATATTAAAGATCAAGAATATTTTTATATTATTTTTATTTATTCTTTATTTAATATAATATCAAATAAAGAAATTAAATATTTAAATTTTAATGAATTTTGAATTTATTTTAAGCCTAAGTCGTTTTATTAAAAATAAATAAATATTTACAAAAAAAAAAGCGATAAGAATAATTCTTATCGCTTTAAAGATAAATTAAAAAACATTAAGACTGATGAGTGATTCTCTTTAAAAAGGTTTGAAGTCTTTCGGTTTTAGGCGATGCAAACATTTCTTTTGTATCTCCCTGCTCTACAATAAGGCCGCTTTCTAAAAACATAGTACGGTGTGATACTTTTTGAGCAAAATAAAGCTCATGAGTAACAACAATCATTGTCATGCCACCTTTAGCAATATCTACTAAAATGTCTACGACTTCATCTACAAGCTCGGGATCAAGAGCACTAGTTGGTTCATCACATAATAAAACTTTTGGATTAATCGCTAATGCCCTTGCAATAGCAACACGCTGCTGCTGACCACCAGATAATCCTCTTGGAAATTTTTCGGAGTGAGCGGCTAAACCCACACGCTTTAATAAATCGGAAGCAATTTGGATGGACTCATCTTTAGACTTGCCTAAAACTAAGTTTGGACCTAATGCTACATTTTCAAGCGCAGACATATGAGGAAATAACTCAAATCTTTGGAAAATCATTCCCGTATTTCGGCGTATCATGTGCAAAGATTGTTTTGAGTCACGGTAATTAATTCCGCAAACTTCAACGTTTCCAGAGGAGATTGTTTCAAGAGCATTAATTGTGCGCAAGCAGGTGCTCTTTCCACTCCCTGAAGGACCAATAAGAGCAACAACCTCACCTTGTTTTACTTCAAAATTAATACCTTTAAGAACATGATGCTCTTTATTCTTTGAATAAAATATTTTATTTACATTTTTTAAACTAACAACGACTTCTTGAGACATAATATTTTTCCAAATTAATGTTTGAGACTCACGCTCAATCTTTTTTCAAGGTAACGCCCCAATGAACTCACTAATGTATTTACAACAAAATAGAGTAACGCAATAAAAAACCAAGTTTCAAAACTTCTAAAAGTTACTGTTACCGCATTTTGGGCTTCTTTAGTTAATTCAGGAATTGCTACAACAGAAAGCAAAGAACTATCTTTTATTAAGGAAACAAATTGTCCAATTAAAGGAGGAAGCATATTTCTCAATGCTTGAGGAGCTATGACTTTTCGAGCGATTTGAAAAGGACTTAAACCCAACGCTTTAGCCGCATCGATCTGACCTTTTTCAAAGTTAGCGATTGTTCCTCTAAATATTTCAGCAACGTATGCGGAACAAAACAAGCTCATTGTCAAAACACCAGCAACAGCGCCAGAAAGATTAAATGCAGTTCCAACAATAAAATAAGCAACATAAAGTTGCACAAGTACTGGCGTATTTCTAAAAACATCGACATAAAATAAGGCAGCAAATTTAGCAATTTTTTCTTGAGTTGTTAGCAGCATACCAAAAATGATACCAAGAATCGTACCAAATATAATGGCCTCGAAGCTCATTTTTATTGTTATCCAAAGACCTTTTAGAAAAAGACCAGGACCACCACCTTCTGTAGTTGGTAACCAAATATAAGGAGCTAAAACCGAAAAATCCCAGCTATAATCTAATTGATAAAAACTACGAACAAGTACAGCAGCAAACAGCAGAATAAGAAAGGAAGAAAGGAAAGAATAATATATGGGTAATTTTTTATCTGGCATCGCGTTTCATATTTCCAAATCAGAGAATTATTAACAGAAAATTAAATTAAAACTACATAATTTATTTATCAAGAAGAGTTAACCACTCCTGGCTGTCAAAATAATACTTCATGGCCTTATCATAACCGCCTATTTTTTTCCACTCAACTAAAAATTTATTAAAACTGATAGCTAATTCTTGATCTTTTTTACGCATGGCAACACTGAATTGATCACCATTAAAGCCTTGCGGAACAATATAAATTTTTCCAGGATTATTTAATGCAGCAAGTTTAACATAAGGTGTGTCATATATAAACGCATTAGAACGACCACCTAAAACAGCATTTACTGTGTCCGCATCTGCGTCAAATCTCATTATTTGTGCTTTTTTTAAACTTTTTGTATCTTGTAAATAAAGATCAGGAGCGGAGCCTGTCTTAACTGCAATCTTAATTCCTGATTTATTAAAGTCCTCTAATGATTTATAATTTTTACGATTATCAGGAGTATCTTTTACTGCAATTAAAAATTTATTATCGTAATAAGGATCGCTAAAGGTAACAGCCTTTTCACGTTCTTTTGTCTTCGCCATTGAAGAGGCGATCATGTCACATTTTCCGGTTAATAGAGAAGGAATAATTCCGTCCCATTTTGTATCTGATATAATTAATTTTACCCCAAGATGTTTAGCAAAAGCTTCCATCATTTCAGGATCAAATCCAATCCATTTTCCTGACGCTGTTTTCATTTCAAGAGGTAAGTACCCAGATTCAGAGCAAACTTTTAAAATACCATCCTTTTTAATGGTTTCAAGTATCGATTTCTCAGCTGCATTTGATTTAGATAAATATACTATTGATGATAACGCACAAAGAGCAAAAGTAATTAATGTGCGGCACGCTGTGGGCCTTAGCCCAGAAGAAGTCGAGCTCGTCATAGATAGATACCTTTCGTTAATTATTCGGAACACGAAAAAAGCAAAACACCACTTATCACACAAAATTGTCTGGGGCAAATCAATTTACTAAAAGAAATTCTCAAGTATGTAGCAAAAATCAACATTTTTTAGATAAATGCTAAGGACAGGCAAATGTTTCTTAATAAAGAAATGCCATATGCAATTAATAGTCATGGCCTCTAAATCTAAAAAAAGGATAATAAAGCAAAAGGAATTATAGGAAGAGGTCCATCATGAATGTAAAACGGTTTCTCTGCCTTTTCAACATAATATTTATAAATAGTTGCTCAACATTATTTCCTCAAAATTCAAAAAAATCGGGGGATATAAATGAGCAAAGAAAATCAGCTAGTTTTCTTGATAGTTTATTTCAGGATGATCCTATCGCAGATCAAAATAGCTCTCAAAATAAGGATAATATGCGTTCTTCTTTATCACAGGGAACAATAAGTAACCAGAATAAAAGAAATAATTCAATAAATTACAATTCTCCATATCCACAAATTTATCAAAATACTCTTTCGCTTACTCATATTGAGGGCAATACTTGGAGAACACAAGCACACCCTGCCATGGTTTTTGGAATTATGTCTCGTTTATTATCTCAAAATTATATTATAAACTCTATGGACAGAAAAAATTTTAATTTACAAACAGATTGGGATAAATTTTTTATTGATGGAAGACTCTTTCGTAATCGTATAAATATAATGGTATTTCCTGTTGGGCCAAGACAAACTGAAGTCGTATTAAAAAATATTGTTGAGTATTATACAGGTAATCAAAATGGGAAATTAGAGGAAAATTCAGCATGGTTACCAAGCCCAGACATTACGGATGAAATAAATAAATTAATTGAAAACACAAATAGACAAACAACATTGATTCAAAGTCAAATGTATTCACGCCCCAATTAATAATTACCTATTAAATTAAATATGATACTGCAATATTTTCAATTTAATACTACAAAATAGATACCGAATAAAGTAATGAAATTAAATTAATTACTATTAAATGGTATTTACTTAAAATGAAATTAATTAAAAATACTATAAATATTTTATTTATTTTACTTTACCCCATATTTTGTTACTCTATTGAAATAACTTTGAATGGAAGTTATGCAAATAGCTATTCAACAAGTTATCAGTACACAAAAACTTCGTATGGTTTAGATATTGGATTCCCTTTAAATCAATTTATGGAATTAAACTCTGGGCAAACTTATACTAATGAAATATATACTTATACAGATGATTATAAAAAATATTTAATTAGCAAAGGGAATATTTTACCAGCGGGAAATTTAACTCAAGAATATGATACAACCGATAGTTTCGCAAATTTAAGTATTGGTTTATTTAATTATTATTTTAGCCCTTCTATTTATGGAGGAGTTCTAAATAGAAAATCGAAATTTAAAGATTATTTTGGCCAAGTTTCCGAAGAAGAAACACCTTTAACATGGGATGCAGGTGCGGCTTTATCGATTCGTATGGGAAGACATTTTAAATTAAAAATAACCTATCGAATATCACCTTCAGGAGTAAACTCTCCTAGTGGAAGTCCTTATTATGATAATTCTTATTGGGGTGGAATTACTTTATCATTTTAATAAATAAATATAAATTGCTAAAAACACAATATTAATATATTATTAACTATATTAAGTAAATATATGATATATTTATTTAATTTCTTTTTAAAAGTTATTGGAAATTTTATGAATTTCAAACCATTTCTTTTTAGCCTATGTTTATCTAGTATACTAATTTACGGATGCGGAGAAAAAGATTCTACCTCACATGGTGGATCAAATAATACCCCCAAGACACAAACAAAACCAGAATATCCTGTAACAACACCTACGCCACTACTGCCTCCATATATAAGTAGTTCTAAGTATTTAAATATTGACATACAAGAATATTGTAATGAAGTTAAATCATTAGAATCACCTTTAAATCTTGTTACCAATAAAATTGATGAACACATTACTACTCTTGAAAATATAAATGAACAATATTATAATGCTCAAAGAGAAATAATGAAAGCAAATCTCAATAAACCCGATGATAACGCTAGAGCTCAAATTAAAGCTTTAACTTCTAAAATAAGACAAATAAATTCCATTTTGTTGCCTTCAAAAGATTTAAAAAGTCATTTAAATCTTTATACAACTTCTTATTTTACAGACAACTTAAATCGCTGTAAAAATAACAATACATTACATCTTAAAGAATTAATTATTAATCAAATTAAAACATTTGAAGCAAAATTAAAAGAAAATAATACATCTTATCTTGATGTTTTAATTCAAAAAACAGATGCAAATATTCAAGATATTGGAGATAAAAACGTAATAAAAGAAAAATTAAATCAAATATCTATTGATTTAAATAATCTTATAGAAAAATTCAAAAAATTAAATCAAACTACCGAAAATGAATAAAATAATTTATTCTATTTATTTATTTTTAAAAATCTGAAACTTCCTTGCGCTTCTACAATCATTTCAAAAATAGACAATCGATGACGCCACAAAGCAAGTAACTTTTTTGCTTCTAAAAAAACTTCTAATTCATTTAAAATGCACTCAAAGGAATCATTTGAATTATAATGAAAAGTATCTTTTATCGTTGTAAAATCTCTATATGGAAAACAGCGTTCCATTGTTTTTATAATTCCTGTCCACTTTGAAATAATTTCAGCACAAATAGAAACATGAGTGTGAATTTCGTTTCTTCCTTGATCACAAAGAAAATATTGAATTTCTTTTACTGTTAAATGACTTGGAGATTCTTTTTTAATTTGAAGCATTAAATCGTTTAAATTAAAATACTGCGATAGATTAGACCTTAAGCTAATCCCTCTCCGAGAGGTTCTATGATGAAAAGAAATACCGTTGATTTTATTCCGATTTGTGAAAATACGCATATTAACGAAGTCTACTTTCGAGATACCTTATCATAGGGGAATCGGAGGATTCACCTTGACTTTTGAGCCTTGAAATTTCTTCAAGAATTTTTTTTCTCCAACTTGAATCTAGAACACTTTGAGCTGCAAGAATATCCATTGTAGAACGAAAAGCTCTTGCATCTTGTTCCTTTTGCAATTCTTTATCACTTTCTTCTTCATCCTGTAAAGATAAGATTGCTTTTTCAATGGCCTCTTGCGCTTTTTGAGTCGATGCAATTCTTTCATAAGCACGCTCTTCTGTGCCAAAAACAAACGATTTTTTGGTAGCACTCTTAGCAGAACTCAATGACTCGTTAAATTCACCTCCAAGAAGAGGAGTTTTTTCTAATAAGTCTTTTGCATTTGAAATTTCATTTAAGATCTCATTTTTTGTTGGAAAATATTTTGAATTTTCCAAGGAGGAATCCGCCTTTTGTAATTTTATTTTTGCATCTTGCATAGCTCTTTGTCTTGCTTGTTGCATAATTTGCATAGCAAATCCTAAATGATTATTTGCTTCATCAAATGCGCTTTGAATTTCTTGTTGTGCTTCAATTAAATTATTTTCTTTTAAACTTTGCGCTGTTGACTTCACTTTTAAGGACGTATTATCATTTTTTAAAATATTTTGTAAGGTTTTCTTTTCTTTTATGGATAAAGGATAAGTTTCGTTTTTAGTCATATCCATCAGTTGTTTATTTAAATTAGAAGCTATCTCACTTAACTCAAATGATTCAGAAGTAAATTCAGCATAATCTTTTTCTTTGCTATTTAACATTTGAATTTTACTTTTAAGATTTTGGAGTCTTGCCAAAAAATTACTCGATTCACTCGCATTTTGCTGTCTTTTTAAAATATTGATTGTGGTTTGAATTTTACCCAAAGAAGAATTATAATTTTGATCATTTTTTAACGAGATATTTTCTACTAGATTAATGGATTCAATTATATTTCTTCGAACAATACCTGACTGACTTAAATTCCCAGCTAATTGTGCTGCATTAGATAATGGCGGTATAATTTTTGATTTTTGCTCAGGAGTTACTTTATTCATTTTAATTAATAATTTTTTTGCTTCTTCTAATTTTCTAATAATTTCTGCTCTAACTTGTATGGGTGTTTTTATTGGAAAAACCAATTCTTTTGACTCTCCAAAAATTCCTGATAAAACTGTTTTTGCAATAGCTTTAACATATAATGTATCTTCCTGTAAAAAAGGAATTCCTAATGTAACAAGCTCTGCATTATCTGATTTAAAATTAAACTCAGACGCATTTGAAAATTCAGCTAATGATTTATCAAAATGATATCCAGAATGAGTTCTTATAGATAATTCAACTAATGTTAAAGGAACTGTTGATTTTACGTCGATATCAAAATTTAATTTCCCTTGTAACTCTTTAAAATCCAATGACTCAGTAACCGCGGGCTGTAAATTAACGATAGGTTTCGCAGTTGGACTTAAAATTAATGTAGAGATATATTTTTTATCTTTATTCGATAAAATTATTTTAATATTTCTTGATAAAATCTTATTCGTATTTTCGTCATTATTCATTTTCTCATCAAATAAAGAAAACAAAGAGGAAACAGAAGAAGACCAAGATCCTGTTTGCAAAGAATAGGTGTAATTTTTTTCAGGATATATTTTTTTATTTTCGATAAATAGAACTTGCCAATTATTATCTTTCTTTAAATTATCAATATCTATTTCAAGATAAGAAGAAGTATCCATATTTATCTCATAACTATTTGCCGATAAATCATAATATCTTGGTGATTGCCCCGAATAAGAAGGAAATTCAATTTTTAAAATAGGCCTTGAAGTTTTTAAGTTTTGCGAGACGAATTGATATATATTATTTATATCTTTTGATAAAGTAAAAGAAAAAATTGTTATATATAATAATATGATAGAAAATAGTTTTATGTAAAGATTTTTTTTATAAAAATCTTTTTTATCAGAAATACCTGCTGCTTTTAAATTAAGTTCAATTCTTTCTCTTGAAAAACTTTTTAAAGTTTGAAAGCCCTGAATGATCGCAAGGTCAAACCATTTTAAAAATAGAAGACCAATTGGAAAAGCAAGCCAGGCTATTTGTGAATTTAAAATTCGATACGAAAAAAGATAAATTGTCATTAGAAAAAAAACTGAAAATAAAAAAAAACTTATTTTTCTTCTCACTTATCAATATTTCCTAATAGTTATTTTCCTGGCATTTCTTCTCGGTAAGGAGAAAGATCCGAAATGGTCTTTAATGCAGGATTTTCTTCAAGCATACGCCAAAAAACACCCGCTGTAACTAGAATGTCGCCAATAGAACGGTGCCTAGATTCAAAGGTCAACCCGAAATGCTGCGCCAAAGCGTCAAGATTTCGCCTTTCAATTTTTACAAGAGCTCTTGCCATTTTTAATGTACAAAAAATGGTGTAGTCACAAGAAATACCCAATCTATTTGATTCATGAAATAGCATTCCAATATCAAATTCGGCATTATGAGCTAATCCGACACATCCTCTTAAAAAATCATGAAAGTCGGGTAAAATAGTTTGAAAGTCGGGCTTTCCTTCTAACATACGATCTTCTATTCCTGTTATTCTTGTAATTTCAGGGGAAAGAGGAATGCCGGGGTTTATTAAATGTGAAAACCGCGCTATTTCTTTTTTATTTTGATATTTTATAGCACCAATTTCAATAATTCGAGAACTTCTTGTGTCCAGTCCCGTAGTTTCAAAGTCAAAAATAACAATAGGAAGTTCTTCGATTTTTTCATTACCATGAAATCGCGATCCACTGACTCCACCCATAATAGCAATCGGTGAAGAAACAAATTTATCCTTACGTGACAGGATAAAATGAAAAATGCTATTTTGAAAAGGTGATACCATAATGATTAAAATTCCTGAATAATTGTTACTTTAATTAATTATAAATTTTTTGAAGAACATGTATAAATTCGGATGCCGCTGGCGCAAGTTCTCTTTCTAATGAGGAGCAAATTAAAATAGAACGTTCCATTTTTAAACCTTGTACTTTTAAAACTTGAATATTTTTTTCATTCCGCAAGGAGTGAGAACTGACAACACTCAGTCCAATATTTTTTTCAACCATTTTTATCATACTTTGTGTCGATCTTAATGTCATGACAGTTCGATAACGTATTCCTAATTTTCGAAATTCCATTTCAATAATATCGTGAATAGCACTTCCACTTTCAAATAAAATCATGGGCTGACGATTGATATGAATTGGTAACAATGTTTTGCCCATTTTTTCTAAAGAAAGAGACATTTGCACTAAAGGGTTTTCTGGTGCTGCAATGATCTCTAAAGTATCCAAAATTTCTGCATGTACTTTTAATCCAATTAAGGGATCTTCATTAGGTGCTACAAAGGGATTTCTTGTAATTAATCCAACATCAACGGATCCATCATGAAGAGACTCTATTACGGTTGCAGAGTCTTTTTCATGTAAAGTAAATTGAATTTGAGGATATTTTTTTCGAAATTCAGAGATAGCATCTGGAAAAACTCCAGCCACAGCTGTTGCTCCTCCTCCCAAATGCACAAAACCTTCGCGTAGCTCTAAGTGGTTTCTCACGGTTGTTTGTAATTGATTCATTCTTTTTAAAATATCTACAGAAATCCCATAGACTAATTTACCCATTGAGGTCAGACGCACACCGCGCGCTGTTCGTTTTAATAAGGCACAACCTAAACTTTCTTCTAAAAGTTTTAGTCTTGCTGACAAAGCTGGCTGAGTGATATGAAGTTTATTCACAGCAGAAGATAAAGAACCTTCTTGAACAACTGTAACAAAAGCTTGCAGCCTATATATATCTTGTAACTCTTGCACCCTTTACTCCCTAATATGAGAATAGACACATTTGGAACAATACTGTAAGGATAAATGTCGTCAACCATGAACAGACGAAAGAAAATGACAGGAAGAAAACTGTGAAAGATTTAATCCCTCAAAAAAATGTCTCACCCGAAATCCGATCAAATATTGCCCAACTTGCGATTTGGACAAGGAAATTTTCGGGACCTTTACACCGCGCACAAAATACAAGTTTACAAAAAATCACGGCATCCGAACACGGCCAACTCATATTATCATTATATAAACCGGGCGATGATAGAAGCACGGTTTTGTTAAGTATGAAAAAAGGGGAAAGCGGAATCTCCACAACCCATTTAAAGCCTTTACCACTAAAACAACCAAATTCAATCGTTCAAATTGCAAGGAAGTATATTCATGGAAGAAAAATAATTTCATCTTATGCTTCCATGTCTCCCATTTGTATTATTTTAGAATTTGGGGAACCAAATAAACAACTCGAAAATTATAATGAAATTTTAGAGGGTCCAAATACACTCATTTTAGACTTAGATGCCAAACCTCCAAGAATCATTCTTGCAAAAAAGTACGATAAAATTCCAACTCGTTACATTACAGATTGTGGAAATCATTTTTCTCAAGGAGAACCTTTTTTTGAAAGTTGGTGTGAATGGAGTGAAGATAATACCAAAACAAAAAAAAGAGCTTGTTTTTTTTATCCTATAATATCCTATTGTCCAATGCCTCAGCCAGAAGAAAATATAGAGAAAAAAATAGCGGAACCTATTTCAATTATTAAAACAGATAAAATAGTCCAAACAAGTTCTATAACGACGATAACTTCTGCTTTAGAAATTTTACCAACACATATTCGTCGATCTGCTCGGACAAAGTTGCAATTTTTAGCAAGAAGAATTACAAAACAAAAAATTGATTTACCTGATAATAATGAAATATCCAGATTACAAAAACAAAGTGAAGGATTAAAAACCAATTTGTATTTATGGCCTGCTCATTCTTTAATTTGGTATGTTCCTCGACAATTCATAGAAGAATTTGGAATGCCTGCTTTTTATTCATTAAAAAAGCATGAAAAACCTGGCGATATTCTAAATAAAGTTCATCATGAAATTGACATTTTAAAAAGACGGAAACAAGAATTAACGGTTAGAATTGCTGAGAGTATTCAAGCTGAAATTGATTTTCAAAAGTTAATATCAGATAGCGCGGATGAATTAAAGTTTTTTATTGATAAATACACAAATGAAAATTTTCATATGCAAAAAGACTCTAGTAAATTTTCTAAATACGTCTTAGATTTGATATTAGAAAAAGAAGAACTTCCTTCCGTTTCAAAACTATGTAGAACACTAGATATTTCTTTAACTGAAGGAAAACAGGAAAAGAAAATTCGAGATGAAAAAGAGGGGCGACTCCCTTTTCGAATTTATTTTGCATCAACTGGCGAATTCATTCGTGTTTCAAAATCTGCTGAAGATGGTGATAAAATGATTAAAATGATGCCTTCAAATCATACCTGGCTTCATGTTCTTACAGGTGAAGGAAGTCACGTTTGGCTAGAAAAACCAAAAGGTGGAAAAAAAGCTTCACAACAAGCAGTCAGAGAAGCTTCTATTTTAGCAGTACATCATTCAAAACATAGCCGCGCACAAAGTGCCGAAATTCAAGTTGCCACTAGAGGCGATATTGAAAAAAGAAAAAACCTTGCACCTGGTAAAGTTCTTGTCCGTAGATGCGAAACAATGCTAATAAAATATGAAAATTCTGAACTTCAAAAATTAACGGCAGGTACACAGTGAATCATAATGATAAAGAGCATTTTCAATTACAAATGCAAAACTTTAAAGTTGCCATCGTTCATGATTGGATGTTTTCACGCAGAGGTGGAGAACGTGTATTAGAACAAATTTTAAATCTTTTTCCTCAAGCTGATTTTTATTATTTATTTGGAAAACCAAAAGAAGTTTTAAAGTTAAAACATACGCATAAATTTTTTCCTTCTTTTCTATCTAAATTTCCATTCATTGAAAAGTTTTACAAGTTACTTTTACCCATGTTACCCATTGCTGCAGAAAGTTTTGATTTATCAAATTATGACCTTATTATTTCTAGCAGCAGTTGTGTTGCAAAAGGGATTATTCCACCTCCACTCGCTATTCATATTTCCTATATTCATAGTCCTATGCGCTATGCATGGGATCAAGAACATCGTTACTTTAACAAAAAACCAACATTTTCGCGACCACTGGAATTATTAAGAAGATTTTTTTTAAATCGCCTGCGCATTTGGGATGTAACATCTGCCGTTCGGATTGATAAAATGCTTGCAAATAGCAATTTTGTAGCAAGAAGATGTTCATTATACTATGGGAAAAATCCTGAAGTTGTTTATCCTCCAATAAATATTAAATTTTTTAACATAGCCAATCAAAAAGAAGTTTATTCATCTCAAAAAAGAAAAGTTTTGTTATTTGGCGCTTGGACGCCTTACAAAAAAATGTATGAAAGCCTTAAAATATTATTAGAAAATGGAATTCCAGTGATTGCGGCTGGTCAAGGCTCTGAATTATTAAAAGCACAAAAAGAATTTTCTAAAAAAGTTACTTTTTATATTAATCCAAAAGACGATGAAATTCCGAATATTTATTCACAAGCCCACACCCTTTTATTTCCGGCAATTGAAGATTTTGGGATTGTCCCTTTAGAAGCGACAGCTGCTGGTTTATGGGTTGTTGCCCCAAATAAGGGAGGAACTAAAGAAACTGTTATTAATAACGTAACAGGTTTTACATTTGATGAATCTTCAAAAGAATCAATGCTTAGTGCTGTACAATTATCATTAAAAAGAGAAATTACTTTAACCGATAAAAATAATATGTTCTCACAAGTAGAGAAATTTTCAGAAGAAATATTTCAAAAGAAATTTACAAAAACTGTTTTAGAATCAATTCAAAACGCAAAAGGATTTTAGATAATGATTCTTAGTAGACACGCTGAAAAGTTAAATATTTACAGAGCAATTATTGATTTATTAATTATTGCTATTTCATGGGTTTTAGCATTTATCATACGATTTAATTTTGAAATTGTAGCATTAACAAAAGGACAAGACACGCTTTTAAATTATTTAAGGCTATTACCTTTATTGTTATTAAGCTATTTTTTTATTTTTTTAATCATGGGAATGTATAAAAAGAGTCTTGTTAAAAAAAGAATTTGGGAAGAAAATTTTCAATTAGCCAAAAATCATACCATTTCTTTTTTTATTTTTGTTACTCTTTCTTTTTTTATATATGAACATCGTTATTCAAGAGTAACTTTATTTATTTTTTTCTTTTTAATCCCAATAATGCTTCCTCTTGGCAGAAGCATTATTCGAAAATGGAACCGATTTTATTTAAAATTTAAAAACTCAAAAAAGAAAGTTATTATTTTAGGAACAGGCCCAAGTTCAGAAAAACTCATAAAAATAATTAACGCGAGATCAGACTGGAATCTACAACTGATTTCCTGTCACTCCTTTTCTGAAATTAGCATTGTCGACAAATATTTAAAAACAGGAGCAGTCGATCTTGTTTTTATTGTTCCTAGTGCTAGCGAAACAATTCAGGTAAATGAAATATATAAACATTTAGATAAAAATCTTTCCGATATATTTTTAATTCCTTATTTAGGCGAAAAAATATTCTTTGAACCTACACCTATTCAATTTGAAGGGATAACTGCCCTAGCTTTAAATTCATCTGGTTTAGAAAGCTATGGATTATTCCTAAAAAGATTATTCGATATTGTTTTTTCTCTTACATTTATTTTAGTTTTTTCTCCTGTTTATTTAATTTGTGCATTGTTAGTTCGTATCAGTAGCCCTGGCCCTATTTTTTTTAAACAGGAACGTATGGGTCTCGATGGTAAAAAATTTTATTGCATTAAATATCGAGGAATGTATGTAAATGCTGAAGAAAAAAGCGGTCCTGTCTGGGCAAAATCAAATGACGATAGAACAACACCAATTGGAAAATGGCTAAGAAAAACAAGTCTTGATGAAATTCCTCAGTTCTTTAATGTATTAAAAGGCGAAATGAGTGTCGTAGGACCTAGACCAGAGCGACCTGTATTTGTAGATAACTTTAAAGATCAAATACCTGGCTATATGCTTCGACATAAAGTGAAAGCTGGAATTACGGGTTGGGCTCAAATAAACGGCTGGAGAGGAAATACTTCTCTTGAAAAAAGAATTGAATGTGATCTTTGGTATATTCAAAATTGGAATATTTGGCTTGATTTCAAAATAGTAATGCTCACACCTGCAAAAGGGCTTATTCACCCAAATGCTTATTAAGTAACTTTCTTGGTAACAAAGTCAATTTCTGATAAACTCATTTTTAAACCACTTTTGTTATTTAAGCGCATTTGGAGATAAAAATGAACTCAACATCAGCGCCAAAAAGTCCAACAGCGCCTTCCCCTTCTTCTAAAAAATTATTTCAAATTGTAGCATCACCAGATGGAATGGAAGCCTATATTCCTGGCAAAACTCCAATAGAACCAGATGTTGGGAAATTAAATTTCGATCAACTATGCGCCTATCTTTTAAAATTAGGATATGCAATAAAACCAACTCAAAAAGTATGTGATGAGTTAATAAAATGCGCCAATTCCAATACCCGACATTTTGAAACAAATTTTATTATTTTAAAAGGTACACCGTATACCCCAGCAAAACCAGCAACAATCAAGTGGCTTAATCCCCCAACAATACCAAAAGATCTTGTTAGACCAGGTATTCCTTTTGGTATCATTAAACAAGCAACAGATACGGCACTTGCTAAAACAATTTACGGACAAGAATTACCCAATTTAAATCCTGTAGGAGCCGAAAAGGTAGAGGAAAAAAAAGTCATCACGACCCACACCGACTTTACTGTGGATAAAAATGGTGAAATTAAAGCTGCTAAAGGTGGACAAGCAGTTATTCAAAGCGATGGCAAAATTGATTTTGTTGATTTTTATACGGTAAAAGATGTACGCCCCGATCAATATCATAAAGTTGATTTTCCATGCAATGTTATTGTTAAATGCGAACTTCAAGGAAATCTGAATTGGAATGTGGAAGGCGATTTGACTGTTGAACAGTTTTGGACTGCAGCAGGAATTCAAGTAAAAGGAAATGTGATTGCAAAAAGTGGTATCCAGTTAAACAATGCAAGTGATGAAAATAAAGCCATTCGTATTCAAGGAAATTTAGAAGCAATTTTTATTCAATCAAGTTGTTTTATTGTTGAGGGTAACATAAAAGTAGAAAAGGCAATTCTAGCTTCCAGGCTTGTCACCAACGGAAATTTAGAATGTATAGGAGACCCCGGCAAAATTACGGGTTCCGAACTTATTATGAATAAAGGAACTATACATGCTAAAAATATTGGCAGTGAAAAAGAAAAACCGACTTATGTTAAATACCTTTCCGAAGAAAGTGCTAAAAATTCTAAAGTAGATGCCCTTTCTGAAGGAACCCGTATTCAAATTCGCAAGTCGAATATTATTATTAAGTTTACACAACCATGGCCCCCACCTACATCATAGGTACAGTTAAATAAATGCAAAAGAATAGAAATAGACAAAAATCATTTCATAAAACAAACCATACACAAAATAACCAAAAAAAATTTGATAAAGAAACAATCGAAACTTTTACCTTAGCAACAGATGGAAGAGCAATCGGTAGAAGCGAAGATAATGTTGTTGTTTTTGTCAAAAATATGCTTCCAAACGAAAAAGCAAAAGTTGAAATTATTTCAAAAAAATCGAACTATAAAAATGCTTTTTTATATAAGCTTGAAACATTTTCTCCCCATCGCGTAGAGCCTCCTTGTATTTATGATTCTCAATGTGGAGGTTGTCAGTTACAACATATTTCTCAAAATATGCAAACAGAATATAAGACAATGTGGTTTTTTGAAACATTAAAAAGAATTGGAAAATGGAATGAAACTTTTATAAAAGAATCCGAAAAAATGATCTCTATAGTTTTTTTAAAACGTGAACATTATCGCAGAAGGGTTCGTTTTCATTTTGATGGAAAAAACCTTGGTTTTAAACAAAACAGTTCTAATAATGTAACAAATATTGAAAAATGTTTGATAACATCTGAAAAAATAAATCAAAAAATTAATTTTATAAAAAATAATTTAATTAAATCTTTTAAAGATTCACAAGAAAAGTATTTTGAATGCGAGATTGAAGTAACAGAAAGCGATGACGATAAAATTATTCTTCTTGTTGCAAATTTAACTCTAGAAAACTCAAAAAACAAAGATAATATATTAAAAATAATTGAAAAAAATCTTGAAATAAACAATGAGCAATCTATTCATTTAAAACATCCTGAATTGCCAAGATTTAAATTAAAAAAACAAAGTTTTGTTCAACCTCACATTGATTGCATAAAGTATTATTATGAACACATCAAAGAAAACATCGATCAATTTCTTGATAAATATCCTAATAAATTAACAAAAATTACAGCTTGGGATTTATATTCGGGAGCAGGAGTATTTACTTCAATTCCTTATTTTTCTGCCAAAAGGCATCAAGTCGAAATAGACTGTATTGGAGTTGAAGGAATTAAAGAAGCAATTGACTCCTTAAATTATAATCATAAAAACTATCCTATAAAAGGTGTTGTTCAAGATGTAGAACTTTTTATTGAAAACCAGTTTCAAAATAAAATCACAAATCCAAACGAATTCACAGGAGCATCGATCATTATTCTCGATCCACCTAGATCAGGATGCGGTATTGCTACTATGCAAAAAATTGTTGAGATTTGTAGTAAAAAAGCTCTCGTTCTTTATCTTGCATGTGATCCTGCTAGTTTTGCTCGTGATACGAGAGTATTACTTGAAGGTGGCTTTAAAATTAAGAATTTAAGTTTATTTGATTCTTTTGGCCATACCATTCACTACGAAGTTTTAGGATGCTTTGAGAAAAGCGTTTAAATGCGGAAATATAAAAATGAAAAATTCACTAAAACAAATTTTTATTTGTTCTTCTTGCGGCTCCATTCATCCTAAATGGTTGGGCAAATGTCCTGATTGTGAAGCCTGGAATTCCATACACGAAGAAACCGTAACAAAATCACAAAACACCCAATATCACCATGGAAGCAAAGCCGAGGTTTTTCCTTTACCCAAAATTCAAGAAAAAGAAGAAAGAAGAGTTTTTTGTGGCGTTCCCGAACTCGATCGGGTTTTAGGAGGCGGCCTCGTCATTGGAAGCCTTGTCTTATTAAGCGGTGATCCCGGAATTGGAAAATCGACTCTTCTTTTGCAGGCATTAAATGGTTTAGCTCAAAGAGGATATAAAGTTCTTTATGCAAGTGGTGAAGAAAGTTGTACTCAAATAAAATTAAGAGCAGAACGACTTGGTTCTCTTCACATGAATATATTAGTTACAAATGAAACCAACATCCACGCTATTCTTGAAGCCGCAAAACAAACAAAGCCACATGTTCTCGTCGTAGATTCCATACAAACGGTTTACAATCCAGAATTGCCAGGAAGCCCAGGAAACGTAAGTCAAATAAGGGAATGTGCAAATTTAATCATGCAAACCGCAAAAGGACAAAATATATCCACATTTGTCATAGGGCACGTGACAAAAGATGGCGCCATTGCAGGACCCAAAGTTCTCGAGCATTTAGTTGATACCGTTATGCATCTTGAAGGAGATAGTTCAAGTGGATATCGTATTTTAAGAGCCCATAAAAATCGCTTCGGATCCACTGGTGAAATCGGTGTTTTTGCGATGCAAGGGCATGGATTAATCGATATCCCAAACCCAAGCGCCGTTTTTTTAGACGAAAATAAAAAAGAATGTGAAGGGGCCGCTATTTCTGTAAGCATGGAAGGAACCAGACCCATCCTCATTGAAGTTCAAGTATTGGTTGGGAAAACCTCTTTTGCCTCGCCACGAAGACTTGCAACGGGATTTGATACCAATCGTTTTACAATATTATTAGCTGTTCTTGAAAAACGAGCGGGTTTATACCTATCTAATTTAGATATTTACGCTAATGTAACAGGCGGATTTAAAATTTACGAAACCGCAATCGATCTCGCAACAGCAGCCGCTGTTGCATCGAGTTTATTTAACAAAGCATTACCATCAAAAACAGCTTATTTTGGTGAAGTCAGTTTATCAGGAGAAGTCCGCATGGTGAATCATGCTTTAGCCCGAATTCAAGAAGCACAAAAATTAGGTTTTGAAAAAATATATGTTCCCTTAAGAAATTATCAAATGGAAAAAGAGCATATTATAAAATTATTAGACAAATCAGAACGGCCCTTTTTTATAATTCCAGTTGAAACTGTTAATGAAGTTGTACGATTTGATTATTAATTCTAATTATTTTTTCATAAAAAAAATAACAATATATGAATATTTAAATTTAATAAAAAACTTATAATTCATTATCATTTCAGGCATTTAATTAAATAAAGTCAATTTTTTGAAAACAAATCAAAATATTTATTAAAAATTTGAATATATTTAAATCCGGAGAAAATAAAAATTTTTTCAATTTAAAAATTTTTATTTTTTATAATTCTCTTTATTAATTATTAAAAAGGAATTTGATATGGACAGAAGAAAAATTTTGAAATCCGCAATGTATGGACCTTTGTTATATGGTCTAACTAAATTTGATTTTTTTAATGCAAATGCAAATGATTTTTCTAAACAGAACATTATTACAGGAATTTGTAACGAAACAAAACCAAATTTTATTGATAATATTGAATGTTTTGAAAAATATATAAACTATCGCCACGACGTAATTCAGTACTTTTCTATGTTTGATTATAGAAAAGATCCAGACATGGTTGTTCCTTTTTTTACAACAATTCCTACTACAATTTGGAATTTAGGCAAAATTCCACTCATTACTTGGTATCCTTCAACTAGTACTGTTGAACCCACTCCAAAAGATATTTGCAAAAGAATTTATACTGGAATGTTTGATAACTACTTAGAACGCTGTTGTACGGCGATATTAAATTATTTATCAAATACAACTCCAAATCTTATATTTGGAAAACCTAAAATTCTCATTCGTTTTGCGCATGAAATGAATATTCATTATAGACTTTATTCAAACCCAAATGATTTCAAAAAAATGTGGTGTTATGTTTTTAAATTTTTTAGAGAAAGAGGATTAAATAAAGATCGTGTTCTTTTTATTTTTTCACCTAATAGTATTGATTTAAATACAAGACCTTTTGAAGAATATTTCCCTGGAGATGAATTTATTGATTGGAATGGAGTCGATGGATATAATTGGGGAGGCAAAAGCGCTTGGGTTTCATTTGCAGATATTTTTGAACCCGCCATGAAAAGAATAAGAAGAATCTCTAGAAAACCTTTATCCATATGTGAGTTTGGCACAACAGCAAAAACAGATAAAGGAGAAGACAATATAAGGAAACACAATTGGATAAAAGATGCTTTTAAATGGATTGAAAAACAAGAAAATTTAAAAAAATACAATTTAAAAATGGCGGTTTACTTTAATATTAATAAAATTAACGACATTGACACTGGAATTTATCCTGATGAAATTTGTAATGTAGTTAATTTAAATTCTAATGAAATTAATAAAATGGAAAGACTCAAAGATATTTACTTTAAAAACTTGGGTTTTTCTAATTTTAATAGAAAACTACCAGAAAACTTTTTTTATGAAGAGTGCAATTTAGAATCCATAATAAAATGATTTAATTATAACTTGGGTTATCTTTGCTAAAGAACCCAAGATTTCTCATTTTAACAAACTAGTACATTACACTAATTGAATTTATTATTGCAATCCCTATAGGCTTAATGAGGAAACACAAACGAATGTAATTGTTATTTCTAAGATACTTAGCTTTGCCACGATAAATTTACTTATCTATTTTCTTCCGTAATACTTTGTAAATTATAGACATAAAGAGGAATTTGAAATAGCTTGGCTCTTATTGCACTCTTGATAGCCTGCTGTAAGTAGGCTTATCTAGGAGAAAGCTCATTATTTTATATAACTTCTTCTTTTGGTGAACAATGACGACTGCACATGATCCTTTTAAAAAAGAAATCTCTGACCTCATACATCATGAACTTTTGGGGATGAGCAAAGAATTAAATCTTGAGTTCAGCTTAAAAGGAATAGACATTTATAACATGCTCACAGTTCCCCCTGATTTTTCATTTGGTCAAGCTGCTTTGCCTTGTTTTCCATTTGCAAAAAATTTTAAACAAGCTCCAAATAAAATTGCCCTAGAATTATCTGATAAATTAAACCAAAAAAACAAAAAATTTATATTAAAAATAGATTGTATCAATGCCTATTTAAATTTTCATTGTAACTTTAATAATTTAGCTCAAAATTTAGATAAAGACATTTCATCAAGAGAATACTTTTCTCGCAATCTACTAGAAAATAATGAAAAAGATAAAATAGTTGTAGAATATTCTCAGCCAAATACCCATAAAGCCATGCACGTCGGACATTTACGTTGTCTTGTTTTAGGAGATGCCGTCTCAAATTTACTAGATTATGCTGGAAATAAAGTAGTTCGTGCCACATTTCCAGGAGATTTAGGAACACACGTTGCAAAAATTATTTGGTATTTAACTCACCCAAGCGAAAAAGAATTGCCAACAAAAGACAAAACGCGCTGGCTTGGTCAAATGTATGCGGAAGCGGATGACGCCTTTAAAGCAACTAAAGGAACAGAACAAGAAACAGAAGTTAAAAATCATATTTCTGAAATTTTAAAACAGTTGAATAATTCTTCTGGAAAATATTATGATCTTTGGAAGGAAACTAGGGAATGGAGCCTTGAAGAACTCAGAAATGTTTACAAGTGGTTAAATTCTTATTTTGATGTTTGGTATTTTGAAAGTGAGTGTGAAGCTTCTTCTAAAGCTATTGTAAAAAAGAAATATGAAGAAGGATTTTTTGTTAAAGACAACGGAGCTATTGGCCTTGATTTAAGCCAATGGAAACTCGGTTTTGCTATGCTTTTAAAGTCCGATGGAAATGGCTTGTATCTTACAAAAGATATTGATTTAATCATGCGCAAATTTTCAGACCCAGAGGTAACAAGATCAATTATTGTTGTTGATTCCAGACAAAAATTACACTTTCAACAGTTATTTAAAATTGCAGAACTCATGGGTTACCCTCAAGCCTCAAAATCTGTTCATTTATCATACGAAACAGTAAATACGGAAGAAGGAAAACCATTTAGCTCCCGTCAATTAAATGGTCTCCAACTTTTGGATCTTAAAAACAAAATGGAAGAAAAGGTAACAGGAGATTATTTAGAACGTTACAGAGGCCAATGGAGCGATCAAGATATAGAGACAACAGCGAGAAATATTACAATTGGGGCACTTAAATATGGAATGCTTCGGGTAGATAACAACACTCAAATTAATTTTTCACTTGAAGAATGGCTCCGATTAGATGGAGAAACAGGACCTTATTTACAATATGTTCATGCACGTTGTTCAAGTATATTAGAAAAAATTGGGGCCCCATCTCAGCAATTTACTTTTGAGATTTCAGATAAAAATGAACAAGAACTTGTATTTTTATTATCACGATTTAATGATTTTGCTTTACAAGCTGCAATCCAAAATAGGCCCTCATTAATTGCAAATTATCTTTATGATCTTGCAAAAAGTTTTAATCGATTTTATGAAAATTGCCCAATTAAAAGTACAGAGGGTGATATTAAAAACACACGTTTAACTTTAGTAAACGTAACTAAAACTATGATTTTTGAAGGATTAAAATTACTTGGTATTCCATCCCCACTAAAAATGTAATTCATTTTTATGAATTATTTTGACATTGTCATTTAACAAAATCTAAATTAAAATTATTATAGTAAAAATAATTATAGGGTTTTTTTAAATGAAGTTATATTCTAAAACATTTATTACCTTATTTTTTCTATTTCATTCTTATTATGCATATTCTTCAAATACGATTCGTGTTTGTACCGAACAAAGTCCACCCTACGTAGAATCCAATCGCGAAACAGGTGAAGTTAATGGTATAGATATTGATATCTTTATTTCCATTTTTAATAAGCTTGGAATTGAATACACTATTGAAGAAATGCCTTGGGCACGCTGTGAATTATCTATGGAAGCTGGGGTTGTCGATATAGGAATTAAAGTATCAAAAAATCCGGATAGAGAAAAATTTCTTTATTATCCTGAAAATTGGGTTTGGGAAACAGTATTTGTTTTATTTACAAATAATGAAATTAAAAAGAAATATAAAATTGAAAGTTATGATGATATTAAGAAATATAAATTAGTAATCGGTGTCATTCATGAAAATTCTTACAATGCAGATTTTTGGAAAGCGTTTCCTTGGATCGATAAAGAGGCTCAAAAATACCATCCTCTTATAGAACCCTCAGTCAATGTAGAAAGTAATTTAAAAAAACTTTCTGCTAACCGAATTCAACTTTACCCTCAAGACAAATCAATTGGACTTTATACAGCTAAAAACTTATATTTATCAAATATAAGTTTTTATAATTTTGTCTTATTTAAAAAATATTATTATAATGTTTTTTCAAAAAAATCAAAATTTTCCAATGATAAATATCAAAATATCATCGAATTAATGAAAAACTATGATAAAGAGTTAATTAAGTTTAAAAAAACAAAAAAATATGAAAGTATTTTTAAAAAATATTTAAAAAACAATCTAAAATAAATAAACTCTAAGAGATAAATATGAAATTTTTTATTTACATTCCATTATTACTGATTCATTTAAATATTTTCTCTTTATCTACTTTTAAAATATGTTCTACAGTGACTTCACCCTATATCAATGGAGATATGGATACAGGAGAAGTTCAAGGAGGCATAGATATTGAAGTAATGGACGCCATATTTAAAAAATTAAATATCAAATATGAAATTAAATTGATGCATTGGTCTAAATGTTTATTTGCGTTAAAAGAAGGTTTGTATGACTCTGCCCTTCAGGCTTCTAAAGATCCTGAAAGAGAAAAATTTTTAATTTTTCCTGAAAATTTTGTCTGGGAATCTGCTTTTGTTTTTCATACAAACAAAGATGTAAAAAAAGAATTTAAAATTAAAAATTTTGATGATGCTAAAAAAAAGAAGCTCATTGTTGGAGTAGCAAGAAATAATTCATACTATCCCGATTTTTGGAAAGCATATCCTTGGGTTGATAAAGAAAAAGAAATTTACCACCCACTTCTTGAAGTATCTTTTAATCACGAGACAAATCTTACTAAATTATCCGATAATAAAATACAACTTTATCCCATGGATAAAACAACTGGTATTTATATGGCCAAAAAATTAGGGTTAAAAAATATAACAAATTATAACTTCATTTTATTTAAAAAACCTTATTATCAAGTATTTTCAAAAATATCTAATTATTCGTCAAATAATTTCAAAAACATAGAAGAAGTTACTAAAATTTATGACATTGAATTAAAAAATCTGAAAAAAACAAAAAAATTTAGTGAAATATTTAAAAAAAATCTATAAATAATCGGAAAATTTTTTATGATGAAGTTATTTTATGTAAAATTTATTATAATTCTTCTTCTTTTTTAATTTAAAAAATTTATATGCATCTGAAATTTTAAGAATATGCTCAGGTGTTTCTCCTCCATATATAGAAGGAAATATGGAAACTGGAATTGCTACTGGTGGAATTGAAGTTGAAATAATTGATATGATTCTTAATAAATTAAATATCAAATATAAAATTGAAATCATTCCATGGGCTAAATGTGAATTTGTATTAAATGCAGGAACTTTTGATGCATCACTAAAGGTTTCAAAAAATCCAGAAAGAGAAAAATTTATTTTATACCCTAAAATTCCAATTTGGGAATCTAATTTTGTATTTTTTACAAATACAGAAACCAAAAAACTTTATAAAATTAAGAATTATGATGATGTCAAAAAATACAAATTAAAAATCGGAATTTCAAGAGGAAATACATATAATAAAGACTTTTGGAAATCATTCCCTTGGATTGATGAAGAAAATAAAAAATATCATCCTTTAATAGAAGTAAGTCACAATCACGAAACAAATATGAAAAAAATATCTGAAAATGTTATTAATTTATATCCGCAAGATAAATTCATTGGAATTCGTTCTGCAAAAAAATTGAAATATCAAAATATTACATATTATAATTTTACTTTATTTAAAAAAGATTATTATCAAGTTTTCTCAAAAAAATCGAAATTTAGCACAAACCAATATAAAAATATTAATAACGCATTAAATAATTATAATTCTGAATTAGATAAATTTAAAAATCTGAGGATTATAATAAGATATTTAATAAATATTTAAAATAAATCTTTTCATTTATATTTTTTTTTATTAAGAATTCATAGAGGAGATCCTGCTATGAATGAAATCCTATTTTTAAAAGTCAATGAAGAAACTGAATTAAAATATTTAAGTTTAAATGATGCTTCTATCCTTTTTAATTTAATTGAAAAAAATAGAAGTTATCTGCGTCAATGGTTACCTTGGCTAGATCATAATAAAACAATTGAAGACAGTGTTAATTTTATTAAAAAGTGTATACATGGTTATCAAGTTAAAAATGAATTGTCTTTAGCCATTGCTTATAAAAATAATTTTTCAGGGATGCTCTCTTTTCATGAAATAGATAGTTCTTTAAAACTTGCAAAAATAGGATATTGGTTAGACCAAGATCTTCAAAAAAATGGAATTATTTATAATTCATGTAAACAATTCATTCAATACGGATTTGAAAACTTAAAATTGGAAAAAATTGAGATTTCTTGCGCAACAGAAAATATGCCAAGCAACGCTATTGCCAAAAAGCTTAAATTCAAATTTAACAAAATGAATCCTAAAAGCGAATGGAATTATGACCATTATAAAGATATTAATCTTTATTTAATGACCAAAGAAGATTGGCATAAATTAACAAGTTAATTGTTTTTATTTTTCTTTATCATTTACAAAGTATTTTTCTTCATAAATTTTTAAATTATTTGTTTTAGACCATTTTTTCACAAATTGATTAAATTCTTTTTTTAGCTTTTTCTCTTTTTTTCTAAATGCAGCAGATACTTTTTCTATATGAACTTTTTCAGGTAAAATGAAAATTTTAGATGAAATATTTTCAGGCATTGCATTTAAATAATGAATTTCAAATAAAACAGCATCTACTTTATTTGTTAATAATGCATTAATAGGCGCATCAAATCCATTGTACGTCATAATATTTAACTTTTCTCGCGCAGCATATAAAGCAGAACTTGTTCCTGCAGCCACTGAAATCACTTTGTTAGCTCTTATTAAATCATGAAGTGATTTATAATTTATATTATTATTATTTATATTTTGCATTGCTAAAACAAGTTCATTTTCATACACAATGTTTCCAAAACTAACAACTTTGAGTCTTTCTGGAGTAACAACGAGCCCAACAGAAATCATATCGCATTTAAATGAAACTAAAGAAGGAATGATACTTGCCCATTCGACATCAACAAAAACGGGGGTTTTATTTAAATAATCAGCAAAATCTTTCATAATGGAAACATCAAAACCGTCCCAGCCCCCATTTGTTAATTTAATTTTATAAGGGATATAACCACCAGAAACACATATTTTCAACTCTGGCTTTTTTTGATTATTATTTGAAGCATGAACATTCGAGACTAAAACAAATAAAGAAAGAAACAAGTAAGAAAAAAAATTAGTCATAAAAATACTCCGTAATTTAAATCTTTTTATTAACTTTCTTCGCTATTTCATAATAATCTGGTACTTTAATTTTACCGTCAATGATTTCGGAACGAATTTTATTAATTTTTCGAATTTCAAAACCACTAAATAAAGATCTATTATATTTATCATATGCCCAGTCAATACCACCATTTCTTAAATCATAATACTTAGAATCTGCGGTAAATTTACCTTCGACTAAATCTTTTATTGCCATATAAACTGCGATATCGACGTGTTTTACCATGCTTGTAAGAACCATTCCAGGTACGATATCATTTTGATTGGAATCGACACCAATAGCAAAGTATTTTTTTTGATTCTCTTTCATACTATTTAATTGTCTAGTGGCATCAAAAATACCTGCTCCAGAAGGGCCAGCTACTTGAAAAATAACATCGACTCCATTGTGAAATTGAGACAGCGCAATTTCTTTTGCTTTTGAAGGGTTATTCCAAGCATCAGGAGTTATACCAATAATACTATTATAAACTTCTATTTTTGGAGAAATATATTTAGCTCCCGCCGTATAAGCGAGAGCAAAACGTTTCATCATAGGAATTTCCATTCCTCCAACAATACCAATTTTTTTAGAATGGGATTTCATGGCAGCAATACTGCCCATAATAAAGGAGCCTTGATCTTCTCTAAATAAAGCGGATCTTACATTTTTTTTCGAAGAAACCACTTCACTATCTATCGTTAAATATTTTTTATCTGAATATTTTTCTGCTAAATTTTTAATATATCCAGAAGGATTAAAACCTACAGAAATAATTAATTTACAATTTGGATCTACAGAAAAACTTCTTAAAAAGTTTTGAATTTGATCGTCAGAACGAGTTTCTAAAAATTTACTTTCTTTAGAAATAGATAAAGATTCTAGAGCTTGCTGAAAACCAGCTACTGCAGATTGATTAAAAGATTTGTCATCTTTGCCACCACGATCTAATACCATGCAAATTTTTTGATTTGCATAGGAAGGCAAAGAAAGTAACAAACCTGAAAATAAAACGATATTTTGTTTCAGCTTTATGAATAGCATTTTCATTTATATTCCTAAAGAAAAACCCAAAGGAAATCCTTTGGGTCATGTTATGAATTAGAATGCATGCATTACATAACAGGGATATTCCAATTTTCAAGTACATTTTTAACCGTACTTAAAAATTTACCACTATCAGAACCATCAATAACACGATGATCAAAAGATAATACACAATAACACATTGTGCGAATTGCGATGGCATCATTTATAACAACTGGTTTTTTCTGCATAGCACCTATACCAAAAATAGCAACTTGGGGTTGGTTAATAATTGGTTGCCCAATTATGGTACCAAATCCGCCATAATTACTAATTGAGAAAGTACCACCACGAACGTCTTCTGGAGCGAGTTTTTTATTGCGCGCTTTTTCTGCTAAATTATTTAATTCACGTCCTAAGCCTACAAAACTACGTTCACTCGAATTTTTTATTACAGGAACAATAAGACCCCAATCAAGAGCAACGGCACAACCTAAATTGATATCTTTTTTGTAAAGAATAGAGTCGCCATCAACACTTGCATTTACAATTGGAACAGCTTTAATTCCTTCAATAACAGCATGTAAAAAGAACGGCATAAAAGTTAATTTAAAACCATTTGCGGCTTCAAATTTATCTTTAAATTTAGCGCGAATGTCCACAATTTTTTGTAAATCAATTTCAATTACAGAAGTAACATGTGGACTTGTTCTTTTACTCATAACCATATGTTCTGCAATTTTTTTACGCATACCACTTAAAGGAACACGACTTACACGAACACCATCAATGATACCTTCTGCAGAACCTCCTGTAGATTTCATATGATCAGGAGTTGATTTAGCAGCGGGTGCAGATGCCGCCGCCGCTGCAGATGCGACTAAAGGAGAAACAGGTTTTCCACCTTCTAACGCAGCTAAAATATCGTTTTTAACTATTTTATTTCCTTCACCCGACCCTTGAACTTTGGAAAGATCAACAGAATGTTCTTCCGCCATTTTACGGGCTAATGGACTGGCAAAAACTTTAGAAGAAGAATCACTACTTGCAGATGAAGAATCTTGAGCAACTTGAACAGGAGCAGCCACAGCTGGTGCAGACGCTTTTTCAGGAGCAGGAGTTTGCGCAACCGATCCTGGAGCCGCAGCATCATCAATGATAGCAACAATGGAATTTACGTTTACTGTTTCACCTTCTTTTGCAAGAATTTGAACGAGCACGCCACTTACAGGCGAAGGGATTTCGGTATCCACTTTATCTGTAGAGATTTCAAATAAAATTTCTTCACGTTGTACTTTATCACCAAGTTTTTTATGCCAGCGAGTTAAAGTACCCTCTTGGATAGATTCCCCCATTTGTGGCATAAGTACATTCTGAGTTGCCATATTTCAAATATCCTTTTTTTTATCAGTTTTAAAAGAAAAACTAACATATCACATATTAATTGGATGACCCATAACCGCATGAGCTGCTTCTTTAATAACTTCAGAAACAGTTGGATGAGGATGAATGGAATGTGCAAGCTCTTCAATAGTCATTTCCAAGTTGTTACCTAATGCAAACTCAGCAATCATTTCACTCGCTTTTGTATTTACAATATGAACACCAAGAACTTCACCATATTTTGGATCGATAATGATTTTAACAAATCCATCCGCAATGTCATCTATGCGTGCTTTTGCATTTGCTGTGAAAGGAAATTTCGCTGTTTTATAAGCACGTCCTGCTTTTTTAAGAGCATTTTCTGTATAACCGATACTAGAAATTTCTGGATAAGTATAAATAGCAGCTGGATTTGTAAGATAATTAATAGGATGACGTTTTTTGCCAGCTATGATATCTACAGCATAAAGAGCTTCAGCAGATCCCGTATGAGCTAATTGTGGTGTAGGAATGACATCACCAACAGCATAAATACCAGCAATAGATGTTTGATAAGTTTTTAGATCAACCGCAATGAATCCGCGTTCATCTAACTTCACACCTACTTTTTCAAGTCCAATATTTTCAACATTTGGTGCGCGGCCTACACTTAATAATACTTTATCAAATATGCGCGGAGAACTTTCTCCTTCAATAACAACTTCTACTTTGTTACCTTTAGCTGTAATCGATTTTGTTTTAGTACTAGTTAATACATCACAATTTTGTTTTTTAAGTGCTTTTGTGAGCTCTGCCGCAGTTTCATGATCTTCTGTTGGACAAATTTGATCTGCCATTTCTAGAATTGTTACTTTAGATCCGTAACGACCATAGGTGGAAGCAAACTCACAGCCAATCACACCACCGCCTAAAACAGCCATGGTTTCAGGAACTTTATCCCACGCCCAAATTTCTTCGGAGGTCACAATATTTTTACCATCAACTTTAATATGTGGTAAATGACGCGCGCGGCTTCCTGTTGCAATTAAAATATTTTTACAGGTATAACTTGTTTTTTTTCCATCGGAAGTGACTTCAATTTGTCCTTTTCCAGTAATTGTTCCAAAACCACGAATCACATCGACTTTGTTTTTTTTCATTAAAAAACTAACGCCACCAGTCATTGTTTTAACAATTTCATCACGACGTTTGTTCACTTGAGGAAAATCAAGCTCAGGATTTTCTGCTCCCGCAATTTTAACTCCATAACTTGCAAATTTTTTGGCTTTATCCAACATAAGAGCAGATTGGAGCATCGATTTTGCTGGAATACATCCTACATTTAAACATGTACCACCAAGTGTCTGATCTTTTTCAACAATAGCAACTTTCATTCCCAACTGAGTTGCGTAGATAGCACCTTCATAACCAGCTGGACCACTTCCAATAACAATCAAATCATAATTTGTAGACATTAAAATTTTTCCTCCAGTGACATTAATCCTAAAAATATCCTAAAAGACACTTGGAATCACCCGCTGTTTGTATGTAGTCTTGCCCTTCGTAAAACGCAACCTTGGGAAAGGGAAAACTCCCCATGCGCGAGATTAAACTACCAAAACAAGATTTTATATTGTCTCTGTCAGAAAAGAAAACCCCCCTAAGGGTTGAATTTGTTTGTTCCGGTCTAAAAAACGAGGACTTACCTGCATCTTCAGCCCCGGAATTTGCACTTGTAGGAAGGAGTAATGTTGGAAAAAGTTCTTTATTAAATTACTTAGCAGGTCAAAAACAACTTGCCCGAGTCAGTAATACTCCAGGAAGAACTCAAACCATAAATTTATTTTCAGCAGAAAAAGGAGAATTTTTTCTTGTTGATTTACCTGGCTATGGTTACGCAGAATCTTCTCATGCCACTCAAGCTCATTGGGAAAAAGGCATGCAAGCTTTTTTTGAAGGGAGAGAAGGTCTTTTTGCTATATTTATTTTAATTGATATTAGAAGAGAAGTTCAGCCAGAAGACGAAAGTTTATCAAGATGGCTCCAAAGCTTGGGTTTAAAAGTAATCGCCATTCAAACAAAGTGCGATAAAATTCACAAAAGCAAATGGCACGAAATAAGGGAACTGCATGCTAAAAAATTGGCGCTTCACCCAAGTCAAATCGTGACAACAAGTTCGGATAAAAAAATAGGCTTATCCGAAGTATTAAAAATGATGTCTGGAATGCTTGATTCCCTTGATAAAGAACTAGAGGATTTAGACAATGACACAGGAGAGCCTTCAAAATGAATATACTGGTAAACTTGTATATAAATTAGGTGAGAGTCTTTTATTACAAGAAGATATTATATTAAATAAAAAACCAATACTTACTTTTGATAAAGCAGGATATTTGGAGCCATTATGCAGAGATGAATTGCTAAAATTTCATCCTGAAGTTGTTTTATATTGTCCCCAAATTCCCCCAAATACGGGAACAATTGCTCGAATGTGTGCTGCTTTTTCTTGTACATTACATTTGATAGAACCTATGGGCTTTCATATTACTGAAAAAGCGTTAAGAAGAGCGGGTCTCGATTATTGGGAACATGTGAATGTTTACTTACACAAAAGCTGGGATGATTTTATTCAAACTCGCAAAAAAAGAAGAATCATATTTATCGAAACAGGCGGCGCACAAAGTCCGATGGAGTTTCAATTTTTACCTGGAGATCTTTTAGTATTTGGTGCAGAAACTTTTGGTATTCCAAATGAAATCATGAATAAGGAAATAGAACAGAAGAAAGCACATAAGGTTACAATTCCCATGTTTAACCGAGGTGTCCGAAGTTTAAATTTATCAAATACCGCTTCCATTGCAATGTATGTTGCCATTGCAAAATTATAAAAACAATTTTCATTTTTTGTGCAATTGACACTAATTTAATTTTACAGTACATTTTATTTATCTTGACTCATCAAGACCAGCTGAGGGACAGGCCCAAAGATGCTGGGGCAACCACTTTATGATTCCTAAATCTCATAAAGAAAGGTGCCAATTCCTACGGAAACCAAATGTGGTTACACGAAAGATGAGATCAATGCGAAGTTTTTATATTGTTTATTATATAATAGCGACGCATGTTTGCCTAATCTCATTTCATCGACTAATCACACGAAAATTTTATGTTTTTATTTTTTCCATATTTTCTTGGAAATTAATAAATTTATTATTTTGAAAAATAGGAGGTTAGATCGTGGTATTAAGTATTTTCTCAACACATTTAAAACCAATACATTTATTGGGAGCAGGAAAAGTAGGCTGCGCTTTTTTATCTATTTTAAATCAAAATAAATATAAAGTAACCTCTTTAACAGATTCAAAACAAACCTTAAATAATATCTGCGGACTGAATATAGCCGAAATTTTAAAAATAAAAGAAATTGATAAAGTACCATTATCTAACTATAAATTTATTAATGATATTTATGAGCTTAATTCTATTAAAGATTCAAATGAAATATATATCGATACAACTTCTACAAATCTTCAAAATGCTGAAGTAAGTTTTAATCGATCACTTAATATCTTAAAAAATGGAAATTTTCTTTTATTAGCTGCAAAAGATAGTTTATTTTATGGTATTGACCAACTATTAACAGAATTCCCAGGTAAAATAGGTATCAATGCTGCTCTTGCAGGAACAGGAAAAAATTTAATTCAAAATTTAGAGACATTACGGAACGAGTGTTTTGCAATATCTGTTGTTGGAAATGCAACAACAACTTCGCTTATAGAAGATATCGAAAATGGTTTCTCATTAGAAGAAGGGATTCAAAGAGCAAGAGCAAATGGTTTTTTAGAATCCGATCCTACATTTGACTTAGACGGAACAGATGCTTTAACTAAAATTTCTATTGTTGGCAAAGCTGTTTTTGGGTACAAATATCCAATTGAAAAGATCAATCGTCAACATATTAATACAATAGACCTAGAACTCATTCGTTATAGAAAACAAAAAGGGAAAACAACACGACTCGTCGGCAAAGCAAATATTGATGGTACTTTAAAAGTTTCTTATGATGAAGTTGATTTAAAATCAAAACTCTGCACAACTCCATATAGTGTTACTTACCAATATCACCTAAAAAATAATTCAGAACTTGTTTTTAAAGGAAACGGCATTGGGCCTAAAGGAACAGCTGACGCCATTATGGAAGACTTAAGCTCTTTTACTCAATAAATAATAACTAAAAACGAATTTAAAAATTTTAACTACGAGATAATAAAAATGTACCCATATTCTTTATTAAAAGAAGGGGTTGGTAAAACACAACTTACCGCCCCCTATTTTATTGATAATAAATATTATGAAATTTGTTTTGAAATAAATGGAAATATAAATGGTCCCATATACTTTATTTTAGGTGGTATATCTGCATCAAAACACGTCGCATCTTCCTCATTTAATTTTAAGAAAGGATGGTGGGGAAATATAGTTGGCGAAAATAAAGCGATAAATTTAAATAAATGCTGTGTTATAAGTATAGATTACCTAGATTTCGAAGGAGTCACCACTTTTGATCAAGCAAAAGCTATTATTTTTTTATTAGATTATTTAAAAATAAAAAAAATAAATTCATTTATAGGTTACTCTTATGGAGGAATGGTAGCTTTATCATTTGCTAGTATTTCTCAAAAATTAGCCAATAAAATAATTATTCTTGGTGCTGCTTCTGAAAGTTTACCACAATCTTATGCTTTAAGATGCATTCAACAGAAAATAGTTGAATTAAGTATAGGAACAAAAAACGAGAAAGAAGCATTAGAAACAGCAAGAAAACTTGGAATCATTACTTATAGAAGCACAGAAGAATTAAATACAAGATTTTTAAATGATACTAATCCAATTGTAAATTATCTTGATAAAAAAGGAAAAGAATTTTCTTCAAATTTTTCATCCCAAAAATTTTTAACTCTTTCTAAATCAATTAACAATCATAAAGTCAATCCTTTTATCATTAAAGAAAATGATATCATATTTATTGGATGTACATCAGATCAAATTACTCCATTTACTCAAATTCAAAAACTTTCTTACGAGTTAAATGTAAAAAATAAAGTTTATGAAATAGATTCTATCTATGGACATGATGCCTATTTAAATGAAACTTTAAAAATTTCGAATTTGTTTCAAACTATTTTCCAAGAACAAAACAATTTAAAGGAAGAAAAAAATGCAAATTAGCAACACGACAAAAAAAGTAAGATCTGGAATTGAATTTGAAAAACAATTTGGATCTGTTATTCCTCCTATTTATTTATCTGCAAACTATACCTTTGAAGATTTAGGAGAAAAAAGAGAATATGATTATTCCAGAAGTGGAAATCCAACAAGATCTGTACTTGCAAATACTTTAAGTGATATTGAAGGAGGAAGTGGTTCCGTTGTTACTTCATCTGGCTTATCTGCAGTAAATCTTCTTCTTCAATTGCTAAAACCAGGAGACCTTGTCATAGCACCCCATGATTGTTATGGAGGAACTTGGCGAATATTAAATGCTTTATCTCAAAAAGAACATTTAAGAGTATTATTTTTAGATTTAAATCAAACCGAAGAATTGGAGTCTGCATTAAAATTAAAACCAAAACAAGTTTGGATAGAAACGCCAAGTAACCCTCTTTTAAGAATTGTTGATATCGAAAAAATTTGCGCACTTGCCCATAATGTAAATGCTCAAGTAATAACAGACAATACCTTTTTATCTCCCTTATTACAAAATCCAATTTCTTTAGGTTCTGATTATGTTTTGCATTCAACAACAAAATATATAAATGGACATAGTGATATTATTGGAGGTTGTGTCATAGCAAATTCAAAAGAAAAAGCAGATGAATTATTGTGGTGGGCGAATGCAACCGGTGTAACAGGTTCTGCTTTTGATAGTTGGTTAACACTGCGCGGCTTAAGAACTCTTGAAATAAGATTAACGAAACAACAAGAAAATGCTATTCGTATTGCTGAATATTTAAATACCCAAAAGGAAGTAACAAAAATATATTACCCTGGATTAACAAACCATGAAAATCATATTATTGCTAAAAAACAGCAAAAAGGGTTTGGAGCTATGTTGAGTTTTGAATTAAATTTAGATTTTGAAAAAATGAAAACTTTTATTTCTAAATTAAATCACTTTTCACTTGCAGAATCTTTAGGAGGAGTAGAAAGCTTAATAGCACACCCTTATAGCATGACTCATGCTTCTATGTCGTCTGAGGCTAAAAACATCGCAGGAATATCAGAAGGATTAATACGTCTATCAATAGGTATAGAAAACGCTGAAGATCTCATTTATGATATTGATAATGCCTTAAAATAAATTATTCTAATATTTGAAAATCAAATAACCCAACCGTGCCATCTTTATAAAATAATCTCACTTGCCATAAACCAGTCATAAAAAGCTGCATATTTTCAAGACTTAAACAGCCAAATCCAATTCCTTCAGAAGCTTGGCTTTGTAAATTTGAGGGTAGAAAGGCTTGATTTACCGTAGGGGGTTGGCTGCCATGACCCATATCAGGCATATATAAATCAACTTTATCCACATTTTTATATTGCTCAACACATAACAGGGCTTGTGCCATATTTTTAGAGTTTGGTTTTGTTTTAAATTGCAATGTTCCTAAATATTTTGATGGATTAGATGGATCTACATCCAATACCTTTCCTGAATTTTTTTCAATTGATGAGGTTTTCATTGTATATTCAAAATCCAATGGTTTTTGTTTGTTTTTTAAATATACTAAAACAATTCCAACAATTCCAATTAAAATCCCTAAAATTAATATAATTTTCGAAATTTTTGTCATTCGTTTCCTCCAAAAAGTCTTACACAAACCAACTTTCCCTAATTATCTAACTTTCAAATTGAAAAAAGGAAAGCAACAAAATAAATTTCACCGCAACAAATTACTGCACCCAATTGAAAAGAGCATTTTCCCACTTGGTAAAATTATTTAGGTAAGCTAAAAAGAACTAGGATTAAAATATCCTATTGTTATTTAAACAAAGTGTGGCTTTATAATGATATTTCTTGATTTACATAAAAAAATAAAAAAATACCTTTTAGGCAATCGTTTTCCTGATGAAAACAGAACAAAATTATTTTGGCTGATTCGCCTTCGCTGGTTAGCAATATTAGGTTTATTAATCACACTTTATTTAGAAATTAAATTAGAATGGATTGATAATTCCTTTATTGTTCTTTATATTGTTACCCTTATAAATCTTATCATATTAAATTTGTGTACTTATTATATAACTAAAAAAATTGTAAATATTTCATTAAATATTGTATTTTTTCAGCTTATTTGTGATTTAAGTGCAATTACATTTTTATTTGTAATTACAGGAGGAGTTTGGAATCCTTTTGTACAAATCATTTTTCTTAATATTATTTTAGGTTCTATTTTATTAAAAGGATTTTCGGCACTTTTATTTTTTATATACGCTATTTTATGTGTCTTGTTTTTACATTATCCTACATTCACACCACCGGCATTTTCTATTTATCCCATGAACACACGGTTCCTATTACCAGCCCAACTCATTGTAAGTAGCCTTTTATTTTTAATAACTCATTGGCTTTCTTATTCCCTTAGTTCTCAAAAAAAATATTCGGAAAAACTTTTAGAAGAAAACAATCGCATAGATAAATTAAGAGCACTTGGAGCTATTTCAGCGGGTTTTTCCCATGAATTTGCAACACCTTTAAATACAATAAAACTAAGATCTTCACGACTCATAAGAAAAAATAATTTAGAAGAAAATGATGACATTAAAGTTATTTTGAAAGCAATTTTACAATGTGAAAATGCAATTAAACAAATGCATACAAAAACCTTATCAGAGAGTGAAACAAACTTTGAGGTTGTAAATATTTCAGAAATTGTAAACAAAATTATTTTAAGTTGGTCTTCTAAAGAAAAATTGGTACATTATAATTTAAATACAAATGTGAAAAAAATAAACTGTTACATTCCTATTCTTGCTTTTACAAAAGCATTTATAGATTTATTAGACAATGCAGAACAAGCAAGTAAAAGTTCAGAATCAAATAACAATATATTTATTACGGTTGAATTATTCGAAAAAGATAATTTTATTCATTTAATTGTAAAAGACAATGGAATAGGTTGGCCCGAAATTGTTAAAAAATATGCTGGAAAACCTTTTGTAACTACGAAAGAAAATGGAGTCGGTCTTGGTTTATATAATGGATTTACATTTGCTTCTGCCGTTGGAGGTAAATTCATTTTATCGGACAATTATAATGGAGGGGGGGCATGCGCTCAATTTCAAATTCCTATCTATATAGAGGGAGTATAATATGACAAAAAAGAAATTTTTAATAATTGAAGATAATGAGGATTTTCGTTCCTCATTAGCACTTGAGTTTGAAGATAAAGGTTTTGAAGTTATCCCCATTGAATCTATCAACCAAATACCAAAAACAAATATAGATTATGCTATCGTTGATTTAAGATTAAAAAATGATAACGGCATAAAATGTGTTGAACAAATACAACAAAACTCTCCAAATTGCCGCATTGTTATGCTAACAGGATATCCAAGTTTAGCAACTGCTGTTAAGGCAATTAAAAAAGGTGCCATTAATTATCTTGCAAAGCCTGCTAATATGCAACAATTAGAAAAAGCATTATTTGAAGAAGAGTTTATAGAAACAGAAAATAAAAAAAATACAAATGCCACATTTATACCTGTAGCCCCTAGCCTTGCAAGGCATGAAAGAGAGTATATAGAATATATTCTATCCGAATGTAATGGAAATATTACTTCTGCAGCAAAAAGACTTGGACTTCATAGACAAAGTTTACAAAGAAAATTAAAAAAATATCCACCTAAAAGTTAAAGCACAATTATAACTTTTTAAAACAAGAATATAATTTTAATTTAATTTTATGAAATTCATCTATATTAGCATACACAATGATACTTTTTTGATTATTTTGATCATCAAAATAAGAATACTCTTTTAACTTATTATTATTTTTATCATTAAAAGAAAATTCAAGTTCCTCTTTTTTGGGGCTTAAAATATGCGGTGAGCAAGAATGATAATCGTAGTAAATAATACCATTTATAATTATTTTACACTCTTTTTTATTAGAATATTTAGATGACATCAGAAAATTATTAGTTACTTGATTGGATTCGACAAAAGAATCATTACAATACACAGATGTCGATAAAATAAAATCTTGATTCTCATTTACCCTAATTTCATATTGAGTAGGAATATTTTGTTTTATGGAAGCATGACATAATCCTGCAGAAAATGAGGTAATTATTAAAATACGCCTCATAAATAATTTTTTCATAAATTTTCCAAAATTTTTAATATATAAAATAGAAATACATATTATAGGTAAATAATACTTTTATCCTCAACTCCTAAATAGATCTAAATTATAATAATGTCAAATTTATTCAAAAAATCAAAAGAAATGAATAAAAATAAGATTAAAGAAACAAATTTAAACTTATTTTTAATTAATTAAAATAATTTTATAATTTTACATATTCATTAATCATATTCGTGATAAGGCTTAAACAAGCTAAATGCAAGGGCAATAATGGATACAAATATAATAAAATAAGCTGGTGAAATAGTGGAACCTGTTTTTTCAATTAAAGAAGTTACTATTAATGGAGTTAAACCGCCAAAAATAGCAAAAGCTAAATTATAGCTAAATGAAGCGCCAGAATATCTTATTTTGGCGGGAAATGATTGGATTAGTAAATACATAGAAGAGGCTGTAGCCGCTGAAGTTGCAATGGTTGCTAATAAATAACATAAATAAATGGGTAAAAAGTTATTTTGAGAAAAATTTAAAAAGACAGGATAAGAAAATAAAATAAATAAGATACAAGAAAAATTTAAAACTTTTTTGGGACCAATTTTATCGCAAACAACTCCAAAACAGAGGGTTAAAATAGAATAGAATAAAACTGCTATTGAATTTATTCTTAAAATATCTTCAGATTTAAAGAAAAAATATGCTTTTAAATAATTAGGCAAATATAATAAAAATAAAGAAACAGCCACAGCAACAACCCAAAGTCCTGTTGTTGTTTGTATAATAGTTAATTTATGTGATTGAAATACTTCTTTTAATGGAATTTTTACAACTTCATTTTTCATTCTTTTAAATACAGGGGTTTCATTTAAAAATCCTCTTAAGTAAACAGCAATTAATCCCAAAACTCCACCAATTAAAAATGGAATTCTCCATCCCCATGAATTTAATGTTTCCTCATGCATAAATTTTGTTAGAATATAACCAACGGATGATCCTAAAAATGTTCCAAAGGTAACACCACAAAACAGAGCACCACAAGCAAGTCCTCTGTTTGTTTTTTGCGCATGTTCATAAATAAAGGTTAAAGAACAAGGTATTTCTCCACCAAGAGCAAGTCCTTGTATAAATCGACATAAAACCAGTAAAATAGGAGCGAAAATACCAATTTGAGCATATGTTGGAAGACAACCAATAATAAAAGTAGGCAATGCCATTAAAAAAACCGTTAATGCAAAAGAGTTTTTCCTTCCTTTTTTATCCCCAAAATGGCTAAAAAGAATACCACCCAATAATCGAGCAAAATACCCGCAAGCAAAAACAGAATAAGATAAAATTAAACTCGTAATTGGTGAATTCGTTTGAAAAAAAAGATTTGACATAATAGATGCAAAATATACGTAAACTACAAAATCATAAAATTCTAACGATCCTCCAATTGCAGATATAGAAAATATTTTAATTTCTTTACGCGTTAATTTTTTATTTTCTACTTGAAAAATTTCTTCTGCTTTAAGTGGTAAGCTCAATGTTAATTCACTCCAAAATAAAAGTTAATTCAATTCAGAGTGAAAATAACATTAAGAAAAAAAGGGGACAAGTTTATTCGTTATTATTTCACTATTTCTTCAAGGCTACCAGGGATATTTTCAAATTCATCCGCTTCTTCAACCAACATTCTATTTCTTGCATCTAATGGTTCTCTTAATAGAATTCTTTGTAACCGTTTTGCTTCCGAGGCAATGGCAGGATCAAAATCGACAAGACGTCCACAACTTTGCAAAAAGGTAGAAAATCGAAATAAAACATTCATACAGTCGCCTGCTGAAAAATATTTAGAAGAATGCTCTTCAACAAGATCATCCCAAGAAGTTTTTGGGTTTAACCATTGTTTAATGATAGAAGCAGCTCCTAAATTAAATTCCCTGAATACAATTATATTTTCTTGAATTTCTTCCCATTTTTTAGGTTTAATTTCATCATATAACTCTGGAAATAAATTATTTGGATAATATTTTTCTATTAAAGTAGGAATATTTAAATCATTTAAAAATTCCATATCTGCATAGGTACTTGGAATTTCTTTAAAATGAGCTGCTCCAAAAGCAGACATTGCTTGTAAATAATCAATAAAAGTATCTTTATTTAAATGGCCTTGAGCCAACCAATTCGCAATAATAAGACCGCCAGCTTGAGGAAAATGCCTTGCTAAATTTCCCATTTGCGAAGGAACAGATCCATCTAGGGCACCTACTTCTTGCAAATGATTTATAATTTTATTTAGCATACTATGACTTGCTGTTTGCATCATAGAATGACATGGGGATTTCGCAGGACAATGATTACATGCAATTCCAGAACGTTTTTTTCCCTTTTGAAATTGTTTATATGTATTAGGAATATCTTGACATGCGATACTATCAATTCCCATTTTTTGATATAAAGTTGCAGATAAAAGATCATGATCAGCAACAAAAACTTGAGAAGAATCACGGGATCTCATAAAAAATGATTTTTGATAAAACATAGATAAATAAGCAATACTTTGGTGTTGCCCTAAAATTCCAATTACAGTTGTAGGATCAAACTTTAAAGAACTTTTACAAGGTTCGCGATCTTTTGGTTTTTGAGATGCATAACGTCCTGCGTTTAACCAAAGAGAAAAACCTTGTTTGTCATGACCACGTCTTCCTGCTCTGCCAAGCATTTGCATAATTTCAGTATTGGAATAAATGGTTTCTCCACCTTCACTTGGTCTGGATTCATCGGAAACAAATGCACTTCTTACGGCAAAATTCACTCCCAAACTGATTCCCATTGTTCCACAACAAACTCTTAACAATCCTTCTTTTAGCAAGGTTTCAATCGCAACGCGGCCTGGAGGAATCATCCCACTATGATGATAAGCAATACCATAACGTGTTACCAATTTTTGTAATTCAGGTGGAACATATTCATACCCAGAAAGAGTTTTTAATCGTTCTCTTAATTTATCAGCTTCTGGTCCTTCAAAATCTTTTTTAAAGTTTTTAGCAAAACTTAATGCAATGCCTTCTACATCACCTCTTCGACCTGCATAAATTACAATAGGCCCCATATTTAATTCGAGAGCTGATGAAATAGGTAGAATAAAAGAATTATAAACATCTTTTCCACGAAAGCGTCTATTTTCTTTTCTTTGAATACGACAAATTTTAGCTAATTGGACTTCTTCATCTGGTTTTAATTTTAAATCTTCAGCAAAAATCCATCCATATTTCGTATAAACCATATGAACTAAAGGAACAGGTCTTTTTGTTACTTTAACAACAACTGTTTCTTTGCCTGTTAAACTTTTAATCCAAGAAGCAAACTCTTCACTATTGGGAACACTTGCTGATAATAAAACAAGTTGACTATCTTTTGGTGTTAATATTAAAGATTCTTCCCAAGCACTGCCACGGCTCTCGTCTTGTAAAAAATGATATTCATCATATACAACAACACGGCGACTCATATTAGGTTCAATACCTAAGAGGCTGTTACGATAGGTTTCTAAAGTAGCAAGCATAATTGGAGCATTTAAATTTTCTTTAAAGTCTCCTGTATTAATACCAACAGCATCTCTTCCGTATTTTTCGCTAAATTCACGATATTTATCGTTACTTAAACTTTTTACGGGGCTTGTATAAATAAGTTTCCCGCCTTCTTTCATTCTATATTCAAGCAAGGCTTCTATAACTCGCGTTTTTCCTGCAGAAGTAGGTGCATCTACAATTACATGTTTCCCAGCAAGCAATGCTTGCAATGCATTATACTGCCATTCATCTAACAACAAGCCACCAGGTGTTCTTAAATGACTTATCTCTTGATCTATTTTTGATTCCTGATTTACATTAACAGTTTTATTTTGATTCGTTAAACTTTCTTTATATTTTGCTAAGGCAAAACCTCTTGAAGGGATTTCTTTCGGTTTTTCAATTTTTTTATGATTTGAAACTTCTTCTTTTGGAGTTTCAATTGCTTCTTTTTTGTTACGTAAATAGGATTTTGTTGGCTGAAATTTTTGTGATGATGTGGAATTCAAATGATCTTTATGTTTTGAATTATTTTCACCATGGTGAGTTGTTGCCACACCTAAATCAATGGCACTAACGGATCCACTTACAAGTGAATTTATTTTTTTTCTAGCTTCATTCGCTAATTTTTGAAGCGTTTCTGCACCGATTTTTTGTTCTAAAAAGTTGTCAAATGCAATATGGTTTTCTTTTGGAGACTTGTTCTCGCCATGATTTTTACGAAATTTATTTTGAGGGTGAAATCGATTTGATGTTGAGGGATTGTTATCTCTATTTTTCTTTTGATTTCCTTGAAAGGATTTTTCTTTAGAGCCGCGATTTGGTTTTTTACCTTCTTTAACATTATTTATATTTTCCATACGCTCCTTAAAAGAATGATTTTTTTTTTGCAAAATTTCCTCCAAAACACACAATACCTGTATACCAGAATACCGATTCTTACCCTAAATTCGTCAGTGGGTGAATATACAGTGAATGGTATAAGATATCTAGTCTTATAATATCATAAGAATTATTAAAAAATTTAGGATAACATTTATTTTTTTTATATTTTAATTTAAAGAAAATAGTGATGATAAATTATAATCAGAGTAAATATGATTTTAAGTCAACTATGGAATTGTAAAAAAGGATTTAAATGAAAATTCAAATAAATCCTTTCTATAATTTTTTTAGAGGCTGTAAGAAGCTGTTAAATTAGCGGAAACTTCATTAAGGGACCAATTAGAAGATTCACTCCCAATATCTACAGCATTTACTTTTAGTTTTAGATCATTCTTATAAGAATGTCTGTTGTATGTTAAGCCCGCACCAATGCTAAAGTTTTGCGCTACTTCGTAGGTACCAATCACACTTGCACCATAAATAAAATGATTTTTTACAGTTGAATCTATTTCTAAGTTAACATTTGGATCTAGATTTTGACTTAATTTATAATTTAAATCATTATAAACACCATAACCAAAATTTCCTAAAGTAAAAATAGCAAATTTTTCTGTTGGTTTAAATTTAAAACCAGCATTCGCCATTAATGCCAAAGTTGAAAAAGTACCTTCTGTTTTTAAGCTTTCATCTTTATCACTTTCCCCAGTTAAACGAGAATAATTAATACCACCACCTACAACTGGTGAGCCAATACTGGTTTCAAAAAGTGAGTATAAAGCGGATGCATTCACATTAAAACCAGTCATGCTGGAATCTTTAGAATTAATTTTATTATCGTCACGATTCATTTCTGAATATCTTGAAAAACCAACACCACCAAGAATGTCTAAATTTAGTTTAGAAGAAGCAGTGTCTTTATTGCTTTCTTGAGCAAAAGCCATTTGAGAAGCAACAAGAGAACCTATTAAATAAACTGATTTTCTAATTAACATTTATATCTCCTAAGATAATTTATAAAAAACTTCTCTAATAAATAAAGAAGTATTCTTGAATTATAGGAATGTTAATTTAAATACAAATTTAGTTATGGTAATCTAAATTCTTGTCCATTTTTATTGATATAACATTAAGAAAAAATTAGAAAAATACAACACACATTGCATCTTACTGATATTATATTATTATTTATTATTAAATAATTTCAGTATATTACAATAAAACAAAATAACTGAATAAATGTAATTAATACAATTAATCAGTTATTTGAAATAATTATTAAGCAATTTATATAGATAAACAAATAAACATTTTAATCCTATTTTTTAAATCAAACTCTTTCAACAATAACAGCTATTCCCTCGCCACCACCTATACATAAAGTAGCAAGACCATATTTTTTCTTATGGTGAATTAAAGAATGAATTAGTGTTGTTAAAATACGAGCACCACTTGCTCCAATGGGATGCCCAATGGCACATGCCCCTCCATTCACATTTACTTTTGAATGCGGTATTTCTAATTTTTTCATGGCTGCCATTGTTACCAAAGCAAAAGCTTCATTAATTTCAAATAAGTCAATTTGTTGTGAAGTTAAATTTGCCTTTTGTAAGGCACGTTGCATAGCTGTAACAGGTGCCGTAGTAAACCATTTTGGATCTTGAGCATGCCCAGCCCAACTTACAATTTTAGCTAATGGCTTTAAATTGTATTTTTTTACTGCTTCTTCAGATGCTAATAGTAAAGCGGCTGCTCCATCATTAATTTTCGATGCATTTGCAGCAGTGACAGTTCCTTCTTTATCAAATGCAGGTTTTAAATTTCCCATTTTTTCAAGATCAGCAGCCATAGGTTCTTCATCGGTGTCAATTTGCGTTGTTACTTTAGAGCTTGTTACTGTAACCGGCGCAATTTCATTTTTAAATAAACCAGAATCCATTGCTTTTCTTGCACGTAAATAACTTTCTTTCGCAAAAGCATCCTGTTCTTCTCTCGAAAAGTGGTATTCTTTCGCACACAATTCAGCACAGCTTCCCATATGCAAATTGTTATAAGGATCCCATAAACCATCAATAATCATTGAGTCTATGATTTCTTTATTTCCCATTCTCATTCCTTCTCTAGCATGTGGCATAAGATAAGGAGCGTTCGTCATGCTTTCTTGCCCACCAGCAATCACCAAATGAGAATCTTGTACTAAAATAGATTGAGCGCCTAAAATGACAGACTTTAAACCGCTACCACAAACTTTTCCAATAGTTAAAGCTTGTACACTTTCTGGCAACCCAGCATAAATTGCTGCTTGTCTTGCAGGTGATTGTCCTACTCCTGCAGTTAAAACTTCACCCATAATGATTTCATCAATATGAGTGCTACTTACTCCACTTGCCTCCACAACGGCTTTCACGGCAGTTGCTCCTAACTTTGATGCGGAAATCCCTTTAAACACACCTTGAAATCGTCCCACAGGAGTTCTTTTTGCGGCAACAATATAAACACTATTCATTTGATAATCCTTTATTTGTGAAATCGAGCCAATTGCAAAATAAAACTATATTCATTTAAAGAAACAGGCAAGATAGATAATCTTTGACCTTTCCTTAATAAAAGCATGTTTTGAAGAGGTTCATGTTCACGCATTTCGGAAAGTGAAATAAATTTTGGAAATTTTTGTGGTTTGCCTACCGTAACAGCATACCATCTAGGGTTTTCTATAGTAGCCTTGGGATCAAAATATTCCGACTTTGGATCAAGTGCTGTGAAATCTGGCTTTGCCTCTTCAACAACTTCAGCAAGGCCAACAATTCCTGAAGGATTTGCATTGGAATGGTAAAATAAAACTTTATCTCCTAACTTCATTTCTTTTTGCATAAAATTTCGAGCTTGGTAGTTACGAACACCATCCCATTGTTCTGTCTGCCCCCCCTTTTTTTCCAAATCATTAAAGGAAAAGACATCGGGTTCGGATTTCATAAGCCAAATCCTGGAAGGCAAATAATCAATGAGAGGCTTTTGCATGATGTTACTTTTTCAACTTTCCTATAGAAGAGGTTTCTAATTGAGACATCGATTTTAAATTAGAAACACTTTTGATTCTTTTTTCTGCAAAACGTTTTGAGGCATCTTGCGTCGTAATTCCTAATTTATCAGCTTCAATAAAGATCGATTCTAAGGTAGATGCAATACGTGCTACTTCCGATTCTACTTTTTCTTGCTGATAACCTGTAATTTCATTTGCTACATTAATAAGCCCACCTGCATTGATTACAAAATCAGGGGCATAAAGAATTTTTAAGTCTTTTAACATTTTTGCATGCTTTTCTTCATCTTCTAATTGATTATTTGCACATCCTGCAATGACTTTTGTTTTAAACAATTGTATATTATTTGTATTTAAAGTAGCACCTCGTGCACAAGGAGCATAGACATCTAAATCGAGTGCATACAATTCTTTTTCTGAGACAATCGTTGCATTATAAAGCGAATGCATTTCTTTTAATTTTTTGTCATCAATGTCAGAAATATATAATTTTGCTCCCTTATCATGAAGCATTTGACAAAGATGTTTTCCAACAGCGCCCACTCCCTGAATAGAAACTTTCAATCCATGAAAATCGGAACGCCCTAACCTATGGCGAACAGCTGCTTGCATTCCATAAAATGTACCCTTTGCAGTCATAATACTAGGATCACCACTTCCACCTAAACCAGCAGATACACCTGTTACAAATTTGGTTTCTAAACGGATATGATCCATATTTGTTACGTTTGTATTCATATCTTCAGCTGTAATATATCTTCCGCCTAAAGATTGAACAAAACGTCCAAAAGAGCGAAACATTTGTTCTGTTTTTTGTTTTGGATCAGCAATAATAACAGCTTTCCCCCCTCCCAAAGATAATCCAGCACAAGCAGCTTTATAAGTCATTCCTCTACTTAGCCTTAAAACATCGAGTAATGCATCTTCTTCATTTTCATAGGGTAAAAGTCGAGTTCCTCCTAATGCTGGTCCTAATGTCGTGTCATGAATCGCGATAATCGCTTTCAATCCTGAAGCAGGATCATTGCAAAACACAATTTGTTCATGGCCCATGGATTCAATTTGAGAAAATACTTTCATCTTAAACTCCTCTAAATATAGACAAAACAATAATGAAATAGGCACAATAATTATGAGACCTCAAAAAAGGTCATTTTATTCGAAAACTCTTTAGGTGCTTATTTACACTTAAATACTTACCAAAAGTGTAGAATATTACAAGTAGGGAACCTAAAATCACCTACGACTCTAAAGGGTGAAATTTTTTATCTTTTCTGTAACTCTCAACTTAACTAATTGAAATTTTATATAAAAGCTCATGTAACATGGGGGGTGTTGTATTTATTTGCTTTTTATGATATAATGGAAAAAGCCTTAAATTTGTGCGAGGTACAAATGAAATTTATCTTTAATGGCACAAGCTTACTCCCAACAAGCCCTGGACCGTCCTAGCCCTATTTGACTTGTCCTGATATTCCTGGGGCAAGCTTATTCATATTTTAAATTTAAAATTTAAATTTTAATTAATTCAACTATATGTATTTCATATAAATATTGAATTAAAAAGACATAATAGGTGCAGTGTCATGTTATCGGCAATGGAAAAATTCAAAAATCTAAAATATGTAACTGTTTTTGCTGTAGCTTTTTCTATGTTTGTAGACGCTATGAGCTATGGGGTTATTGTTCCTTTACTCCCTATCTATTCAGATAAAATTTTAAATTTAAGTAACAGTTTAATCAGCTTCTTTGTGGCTACATATGCTATTGGTCTTTTAGTTTTTGTCCCTTTTGTTAACTTAATATCGAAAAAAATTGGAAATAAACATGCTCTTGTTTTAGGTGGTTTATTATTAATATTTTCATCTCTTCTATTTCCAATTGCAAATAGTTTTGAAGTTTTGTTATTTGCACGTTTTTTACAAGGTGCTTCCGCTGCAATAACTTGGACATGTGGTCTGAGTTTAGTCGCTCAAAGCGTTCATCCTCAACACCGCTCAACAGCATTAGCAACTGCTATGGTTGGGGTATCCGTAGGCCACTTAATTGGAGCTCCTGTAGCAGGATTTTTATATGAACTTGGAGGTTTGAATTTCCCATTTTGGGGTGTCGCACTCTTTAGTTTATTTAGTTCATCTTTAATATTAAGTATGAAAAAAAATAATGAGCTTTTCTTAGAAAAAGGGAAGTATAAAAACTTTGATTTCGTTAAAATATCAATGAAAAATAGAACATTAATTGGATTATCGATTATTGTATTATTAGAATCCTTTATGCTTTCTTATTTAGAACCCAGTTTATCGCTAATTGCATCACGTAATTTTAATGCAAATAGTGAAACAATTGGTCTTTTATTTGGTACACAGGTTCTTGCTTTGGCAATATTTTCGCCCATTGCAGCCAAATTAGCGGATAAATTTGGTAAAATTCAAATTATTCCTTTTGGAGTTTTCTTTAGCGGTATTATTTTTGTTACTATGTCATACACACAAAACTTAAGTACTTACTTTATTTTAATGGGTATATTAGGAATGGCTTGTGCCTTTTCTATAAGCCCCGTTCTTTCTGCTTTCGCAGATGAAATAGACAAAACAGAAATGAAAGGTTTATACCATATAGCCTATGGATTTCTGAATTTTATCTATTCTTTAGGAATGATCTTAGGACCAAGCTTTGGCTTTTTCATGAATGATATATTTTCAGATCAAACATCATATTTATTAATAGGATTTATTTTAATAACAGCAGCACCTTTGTTTACTTTGTTTGTTCTTTGGAAATCAAACAGCCTTCCACCTTTTGCCACAACTCAGACTCATCTTGTGGCGACCCCGAAAGACAAACCTCAAGATTTTTCAACATCTGTTTGAGGTCACCGCCTGCATTTTGAAGCGCCTTTTCAAGAGGTTCTTGTTTGGCTTCATATATAGAGTATCCTAAAATAACAGCATTATTAATTTTGCCTTTTTGAAAAGAATATTCGTATGATGTTCCAATATCTAAACCATTCATAAACACTTTATATTCCTTTGATATTTGATTGAATTTAATCTCTCTTTCAGAGAGAAAAATGGATTCATTTTTAAACTCATCCTTATTTTGAGCTTCATTATAAAATTTTGTTAACCCTTCTCTTACTCTTAATAAATATTCTTGAAACTTTTTTTGAGCATCTCTGTGTTTTTTATATTCTTCAATATATTTATTTGAGTCTTGATTTAATTCAGGATGTAACTTTAAAAAATGTGTTGTCGCTCTTTTTGCAATAAAATCGGCTAAGTTTTCATTAAAAGAATAATAATTCGGAATATAAAGTGTTCTATGGATAGATTCATGAATTAATGTCTCAATAAATTCTGTTATAGAATATTGATCCAACATAGAAGAGTATAATGGATCAGGAAAATAACCTAACAAAGAAAAAGCAGATACACCTCCTGTTACGGTATCATAACCTTCACTAATAAGTAATTCTCTTTGTTTTAAAGCCTTTTCTTTATCAAAAAATCCTAAATAAGGCTGTTTTCCTACAATAGGAAACCACCAAGTTTTTAATTTTAAAGAACGTTTATCTGAGGCCTGAACTATCCAAGAAACATAAGGAGAATCTAATGAGATATATTTTTGATAACTTTTACCTGGAGTTAAACCAATTTCAGATTTAGCGAATTCTAGCACGGGTTTAACTAATTTTAATTTTTCAATTCTATCTTTTGTTTCTTTATTTTCTTGAATTACGGTCTCAATAGACTTTTGTTTTAAAAATAAACTGACTTGACCATAGCCTTGCTCAAAAGAATAACAACCAGTAAAAAGAACCGCACTAAAAAAAACAAATAACTTCAATTTAAACCTCTTTGTATTTTTATAAAATTTAAATTTTATAAATAACTTGCAATTTGATTTTGTAATTCTTGTTGAATTAATTTTTCAGGATATCTGACCACTCTAATAACTTCAGACTTCTCAATTTTATCTTGACCTATTTGAATATCTAATAAACTTTCTTTATCCGTAATCGATTTTACTTTTAATATACCAATTGGTTTTTCAGGAGGAGAAAAAGGATATTTTTGAATAAAAGCAACAAAAAGATCTCCTTCATTTACCCCATAATTTTTTCCTAAATTAATTGAAACTTCATTCTTATTTTTTTTAATTACACCTCCTTCAATTGGAAGACTAGAAATGAGGCTGGAATACATTTTAGCGGCAACTTTTTCGGCATCATCTGAATTAAATAAAATAGATCGATCCATTATTAATTTACCAAATTTATCATAAACTTTTCCAAATAAAGTAAAATCTTTACCACCTTCATTTTCATCAAAATGAATTTGAATTAATAAATCTAAGTCCGCAGCAAATGATGAATTTTTCCAACCATTACGAGCCATTTCTATTGAAGAAAGGCCTATAGAATTGGACATTTTTACAATATCTTCTGAAATTAGACCACGCATATAAGACTCATTCATAAACCTAGAAAAAAATTCACGACGTACTCTTCTCCACAATTGATTTGTTTGAATGTCACCTATGATAGGTGGCTCAATCAATCCAACAGAGGGTTTATAAGGTAAAAGAGACGAAACATAAAGCGTTGGAATTTGATTTAAAAAACTATGAAGTTCTAAACATTTTTTTAACATTTTAGAATCAATCGATTCTGGAATTGCATTTTTTTGATTTAATGACAAAATAACCTTATCTTCAATTGATTTATTTGTAGTAACAAATCCTGTCATACCAGACACATCGACCCTTAAAGAATTTGCTTTTAATTCTGTTTTATCTATCCCTCGCCCAATACCATAGGCGTAATGTTGAAGAATAAAATCGGTACTTTTTCCTTCTTGTAAATCTATTCTTAAATTTTGTTTTCCACTACCCGATGTAAATGGCTTTAGTACGCTAAGAAAGTTTGCTTTTTTTAAGATAAAAATATCTGGTCTTCTTTGATTTGAAACTGAAAAAGTAATAATCCCTTTATCATCCGTAGTGCCAATATAAGAAAGATCTTGTGAAGCATTTCTTCCTAAAAACACATGAACATTGTCTTGTGGTTTTCCTCCAAAATAGACTTCTAATGTAACAGAATCATCAAAAAGAATTGGTTTTTTTTCGGTTATGGTATTCAATTGAGCTGTTGAATTATTTTTACTTATGATATTTTCTAAAATATTTGTTTTTTCAATTGGATTCTTATTTGTTAAGGAAAACTGATTTAAACTCGCTTCATTATTTTTTTCAGGTAACAAAGGAGTTTCAATTTGAGATATTGATAAATTTTGGCTAATGGGATCCTCTGGATAATCCATAAAAATTTCAGGTTCTTTTTTAGATTCCAATAAATTTTTTTGCTTTTCTGTTTTTTTTATGAAACCCAAATTTAACTCTTTTACTTTTATATGAAGAGAAAGATCTTGATCTTGCCATAATTTAGGAGTCTCTATAAATACGATTTCGGGCAAATAAAGTTTATCTATATTATTATTTTGAATTACTATTTTCATATTTTTTAATTTTGAATAATCTATATTCCATTTTTGGGATCCATTTTTATTTGAATATTGCTGCGAAAGCAGCTTCTCTTTCTTGTCTGAGTCATTTATAGAATAAATAGATATCAAACTTTTTTCAACAGGATTTCCATTGTTTTCAACAAATACAGACAAAGTTCCTTTTTGAAAATAGCTGCATCCAGTTAAAAATAAAAAAATAAAAAATAAAAAATTAGGCATCTTAAACTCTTAATAAAAGGTTTACACTTTATCTTATTATTTTATTTAAGATTCTAATTTTTATAATAACATTTTTTGGCTCACAGTGAAAAATATTCCACATAGAAAATTAAGCAACCTGCTGGTCCTGGTGCTGTTTACGCTCATTTTTTAAATCGTTTAACGTCTTTGATATAAGAGCTTTAGAAGTTTCACGATTTAATTTAAATTTCGACGCTAAAACGACAGAAATAGAACAAATAATACCAATAATTAAAAAATCATAGCCATTTTGAATAAGACCATTGCCTCCATCATAGGAGCCATTATATGAGACAAGTCCTAATGAGATCATATAAAATAATAACCAAGTAAATCCTTTTGCATCAAGAGAAAGGCCTGTATTATTAAATTTCTTTAATATGAATAAAGCAAAAAATCCAATTCCTATAATAATACTTAATTTCCACATGATGTTCCAGCCACTCCAAAAAAGAAGCATACTGCTAATATAAAATGCAGACATAGAAACTAGCTTATAATTGAATACCTTAAATGGTCTTGGTAAATCAGGAAAATCGGAGCGCATAACATATAAAGTTACGGGAATAACAGCATTACATAAGCAGATAGCAGCTGCATAAAAAGCGGCCATTTCTTGCCAATTATCTAAAAACAAAAAGATCAATAAAGAAACAACAAAACTCACCATTAACCCTAAAACAGGAACATGGTTTTTTGAAAGTTTTTGAAAAAATTTAGGCATATGCCCACTGCGGCTCATGCTGTAAGAAGCTCTTGCAGAAGAAGCCATAAATACAATTCCACTACCAAAGGGAGAAATTAAAGCATCGGAATATAATATAATGCCAAACCAAGCCAGACCAATCACAGTTGCAAGGCCAGCAAAAGGACCTGCTTCCCCTGGAAAGGTAAGTTTATCCCACCCTTGAGCTAAGACCTCAGGTGGAAGAGCAAGAATAAACGCAACTTGAAGTAAACAATAGATAACCATACAAATTAACATGGAACCAATGATCGCTATTGGAATGCTTTTTTGAGGGTTTTTCGTTTCACCAGCCAAGGCAACTCCTGGTTGAAAACCATTATATGCTAAAATAATTCCACCTACAGATAGGGAAGCAAAAATACCGTGCATCCCATTTGGAGCAAAACCATGAGCTGTTAAATTTCCGATATGAGTTGATTTATAAAAAAATAAAATAATAAGGAGACATGGAATAAGAAGTTTCCAAATGGTAATGTAGAAACTTGTTTTAGACATAAATTTTGCGCTTGTTATATTTATTAACAAAAGAATGGCCGTTAAAAAAACAGCCATAACATGTCCTGAAGTTGTTAATTTCTCTTTGTCCATGAGATGGGGCATAAATGTAGCGGCATATTGAATTACAGCAAGAACTTCAATGGGCACGATAACAATAAAGGCGAGCCAGGAGATCCAACCTAACATAAAAGAAACAGAAGTTCCGTGGGTAAATAGTGGAAAAATACTCATTCCCCCAGATACGGGAAACATCGTTGATAACTCTGAAAAACAAAGAGCAATAATAATAATGGCGGCTGCACCAATCAACCAAGCTAAAATCGCAGCGGGACCCGCCATTTTAGAGGCATACAAAGAACCAAAAAGCCAACCAGAACCAATTGTCGCGCTTACAGAGGCAAAGAGGATGCCCGAAGTCGATATGCCACGTTTTAATTCCATTAAATTTCCTCTCCCAAAAAATAGTTGAAAAACAATTATACAGCAAGTATTGAAATTTGAAAATTAAAGTTTTAACTTTTATATACATTAGTAAAAATCAAAAAAATACCAGCTAGTTAGAAATGTTCATGAAACAATTATAGTAAAATTTGCTTTAAAATAACAAATGATCGGGTATTTCTTAAAAGGAACAACCCACGTTATTGACTTCCATTAAATATCACTGTCACTTATAATCTAATTTAAAACTAAGTCTAAATTAGATTATTTAATTAATATATGAAATGACTTTCATTTCTATTTTTTTCGCATTATTAAAAATAATTTCAAAATAAGTTATAAATTATCTTGAATTATTTTAAAAATTAGATTCTTAAAATAGTTATATTTTATATAATTATTTATTCTAAAAAAATTTTGACAATTACTATTTTTAAATTAGAATATTTTCTATTAATAAAATTGATTTATATAAATTATTTTATTTAGGAATCTATTATGTCCGTTTCAAAATTTCCGAGCAAAATATTAAAAGAAGACATACCTCAAATATTTTATTATCTGTCTGATAAAAAAATAAACGTAGATACAGGTATATTTAGTGATAAAGTTTTTATTGAGCATTCAGAAATTGAATTAAATGAAGAAAATAGCAAAATTTGTAAATTAATTGGAAAAAACAAAATATCTAAAGAAAATTTAATTCTCTCTTTCAGTATGTACTTTAATAGTCTAGAAAAAAAGATGGACAATAATATAAATAATAAAACTTTTCAAAACATAAAAAAACAGGATGCCTATAACGATTTAAAAATATTATTTGAGACCGATGAAGGCAGACAAGAATTATTAAATGAAATAAATAGTGACATAAATAATATTAGAAATTTTATTGAAATTGAAAAAGAAAAATCAAAATATTCTCATAGCTTAGTCATGTCCATTTTAATTTTTATCATATTAAATACAGAATATATAATAAAATCAATAAATCGTAAAAACTTAATTTTTTTAAATGAAAAAAAAGAAATAATTACTCTAGATTTCCAAGAGTTAATTATAAGTTTATATAATAAAACATTTGAGCTCTATACTAGAGAAATAAATAGAATTGAAAAAATTAATAAAATATTAAACGCTATTGAAAAATCATTTTTAGATTATAAAAACTTAAAAGGCATGAGTAATGCAATTAAAAAATTTGGTAATTTTATAGAATTGAATCCAAAAATAAATCTTGGTTATCAATTTAAAGAAAATAGAAATTTATCTTTTTTTATATTTTACCACCAGAACTTTCTTTACAAAATAATAAATGAAGAATTATTCACACATATGTCAAATTTAAGATATTATTCTTTGTTTAAAAAATTCTCAAATTCTGAATTCATATTAATGCAAAACTTAAACTCATTAACTTATAAAAAAATCCTAGTTAAAAAAAGATACGATATAAATAATAAATCAAATAAAATACAAATTAATTATCAAGAGGATGCTAAAGTTTGTAAAATACAACATAATATAAATTCAAAAATTTTTAGCAAAATAGTTCCTTCTATTATAGATGGAGATATAGAAATCAAAGAGATGCAGACAAACCAATCTGTATTAAATACAAAAGTAGAGCTAAAAAACATTCCTTTTGATAATATATTAAAAACATTTTGTCATATTTTATCGAAATATTCAATTACTTTAATGGAAGAAAAAAAGCCTGAGTTTACCTCTGAAAATATAAAAAAACCGATTGTTCAAACATTTATTACGAAGTTATATGATAAAAAACTAATCGAAATGGCTTATAAAGGGACAACCATTCTAGATCTTAATAACAGCAATAAAAACAGCAATAATAAACTTGAAATTAATCTTGAAAATCTTATAAAAAATGGATGTAATGTTAATTCTACAGATAAAAATGGTTGTACTCCACTAACTCTTGCGTCAAAAAAATTGCATTCTGATTTCATTAAATCCTTTCTTGAATTAGTTAAAGATAATAAAAAATGCGAAAATTTTGAACCAAATATTCCAGACGCAAATGGTTGCACCCCTTTACATGCTGCTTTGTATTCGATACTTTCTAGATCGATTCATGTTTCTAATGATAACGAATTAAGTTCAAAAAATAGCAATATAAATGCAAATAATAAAACGCAAAAAATGAACTTATTTTTTGCAAAAAAAATGGTTCAAAAATTTGATTTTGGTAAAAAATTAGGAAATATAAATCATGGTCATTTAACGATAAAAAGACTACTCAAATATAGTAAAATAAATCCAAATTTAACAGACAACAAGAACAATACCCCACTCCATATCGCCGTTGAAATAGGAGATATAAAAATAATTGAGATTTTATTAGAAAGAAGTAACTTTATAATTGATACAGATATTACAAATTATAATGGAAAAAAAGCAATTGAGATTACAAATAACAAAGAAATAATTAAGAAAATAAATCATTATATTGAAAATAAATTTGCGGTTACGCTTCCAATTGATTATATTTTAGATCCGAAAAAGTTTATAAAGAATGCTCCAAATTTAAAACAAAGTTTAAAATTTATTACTAAAACAATTAAAAAAATATAACTTATTTCATTGCTCCAAATAGCTCATTTGTTTTCCGAGTTAAATCATCTAATCTTTGTTCTAAAGAATTATATTTTTTGGGTCTTATTAATTTTATTTTTCCTAATTCTCTCGCTCGAAACCCCAAAGTGAGAACTTCACAAGAAATACTTTTTATACAATATATAAATTTCATAATACTTATATAAAAACTTTTAAAATTTCTAATTAATTCATTTATATTAAAGGAGTTAAATTCATACAGACCCTCGTTAGGGTCAAAAAATATAATTGTAGTATTTGAATTCTTTATTTCAAATATAATTGAAATTTTATGACCAGATTCTTCTTTCATTTTAATGCCAAATAAAATTTCATGAAACAAAATAGACATCATAAAGCACAAAGATATATTTTGACTTTTATTTTTCACTTTATTAAAAATATCAATCATTTTGTTAAATGATTCATGTGCATTATTTATTTCTGCAATTGTTCCATTGTATTTCCAATTTAATTCATTATTCTCTATATAATTTCTCAAAACATTATAAGAGCATATTTCATTTCCTTTAGGTTTTTCATCTTTATTCAAAAGAAATAAATTAATATTATCAATAAGTTTCTTTTTGTCAAAAACTCCATTCGTATAAATTTCCCAAATAAAATGCTGAATATGCATCCAAAAATAAACTTCATGAATTGTTTCTTTTGATTTTTTTAAATTATATTCAATCTGTTTATAAAAATCAGGCAAACATAAATTTTTATTCTCATAATGTTTTATAAACAAAAGAGCGTACCCATAGCATCCCCCATTTTTTAAAAATTTAGAGCTAAAATTTTTTTTCTCGAAATGAACTAGTTCAGTCATATTTTGACTAAAACTAAATTTTTTATTAAAAAAAAATGATTTTAAATAATCTTTAAAATACATATCTTTATTCTCATTTAAATTTATTCAGACTTAATTTTTAATACCCATTTTAAAGTTTAAAAATATTAAAATATCTTTATAAATAATAATAAATTTTGTCAATAAATTAAATATAATATAAATATTTATCATTGAAATTATTATTTTTTATTTTCGTTTTTATTATATATAAATTTTATTATATAAAATAATGATTAGATAAATAAAGGCCTAAAAGACTCCGCACTAGCAAGTTTTACTGCAGATTCAAAAGAGGAAGGAATATCATTTGATAATAGAGAATCTTCAGGAATATATTCAAATATTTCTGCATAACTTTTTGATTCTGTTTCACTCACTCTTCTCATGACATGCCAAGGGCGTAATTCATGCGTTCCTTCTAAACCCATAGCATCAATAATTTCAACCATACTTTTTATGGTTTCATGATGAAAATGTGTAACTCTTTTCCTTTTTTCTTTAATAACTAATCCATTCATGAGTTCAGGATCTTGTGTTGCAATTCCTGTTGGGCAATCATTTGCATTACATTTTAGCGCTTGGATGCATCCTAAAGCCAACATCATACCACGAGCTGAGTAAACAAGATCGGCACCTAATGCAATTAATTTTATCATTTCAAAACCAGTTGTTACTTTACCTGATGACATAATTCGAATCTTTTTTCTTAAACCAAATCCGACAAGACAATTATGAACAAAAATTAAAGCATCAATTCCAGGAGTCCCAACGGAATTGGTAAATTCTAATGGGGCCGCACCTGTTCCCCCTTCTGCACCATCAATAGAAATATAGTCAGGCATCATATTTGTTAACTTCATGGCCTTGCACAAAGCTACAAACTCCCATTTATTTCCTAAACAAAGTTTTAACCCAACGGGTTTTCCTCCTGATAATTTTCTTAATTTAGCTATAAAATACATCATTTCTGTTGGGGTTGAAAAAGCCGTATGTGCAGGAGGTGATAAAACATCTTTTCCTAATGGAACTCCTCTAATTTCAGCAATTTCAGGTGTTACTTTTTTTGCAGGAAGGATACCGCCATGCCCTGGCTTTGCGCCCTGAGACAATTTGATTTCAATCATTTTAACTTGAGGGGTATGAGCTGCTTTTTTTACAAATTCAAGCTCATTAAAGGAGCCATCTTTATTTCTACAGCCAAAATATCCCGTTCCTATTTGCCAAATGATGTCCCCCCCATTCGCTAAGTGATGCGGAGTTAATCCACCTTCTCCCGTATTATGAGCAAAGCCACCATCTTTCGCCCCTCCATTTAAAGCCATAATGGCATTTTTACTCAGAGAACCATAACTCATAGCGGAAATATTTAACAAATTGGCGCTATAAGGCTGCAAACAATCTGAATTCCCAATCATTACTCTTAAATTATTTGGACTCATTTGAGTGGGTCTTAAAGAATGATTTACCCACTCATAGCCTACTTGGTAAACATTTTTTCTCGTGCCAAACGGAACGGAGTCGCGCACACCCTTCGCTCTTTGATAAACAACTGTTCTCTGCTCTCTATTAAAAGGAACTCCATCGGTATCTGATTCTATAAAATATTGCTGAATTTCAGGACGTATCACTTCAAACATATACCTAAAATGAGCAATAACTGGAAAATTTCTTTTTAATGTCTGCGTAGTTTGTAACATATCCCTAATACCAATGATAATTAAAGGAATAATAAGAATTAAAGAAAATAAAAAATAAGGAAACACAAATATTGAGATAATATTTAGCAGAATTAAAATAGAAGAAGTAATAACAAATATTTTTCTCATTTTTTCCTCTAAAAACGGATGATGCTAAATTCAAAATTCCTTATAATAGATTAAGATCAAATCATATTAACAACAAAATTTTAAAACCTATCCAAGTGACAAAAAAATGGAGAAGTTTTCATATTATTCAAATTTATATGACAATTTAATAAGTTAGCTTAAATCTTGCCCCTACTACCGCTTGCACCAAACATGAAAAAGCAATACATCTCCAAAGGGAATGGGGAGTAGTTTATGGCACAAATTTTAAAATTTAATAAAGTATTTAAAAACTATGGCAATACCAGTGTCATTCGTGATCTAAATTTTAGTATTTCTAAAGGAGAAATCATTGCTCTTTTAGGAGTAAATGGAGCTGGAAAAACAACGACAATAAAAATGATGCTTGGACAAGAAATCCCAACTTCTGGAACAATTCAATTATTTGATAAAAATCCTCAAGATCCAGATGCACGTATTTCTGTTGGCATGACTCCTCAAAATATAGAGTTTCCCGAAGGAATTTTAGCTCTTGAGATTTTACAATTTATTCATGCACATTACCCAAATCCATTTTCCGTTTTGGAAATGATCGATAAATTTGAACTCACCTCTTTTTTAAAGACAAAAGCATCTAAATTATCTGGTGGACAAAAGCGAAGATTAGCCCTTGCTTTAGCATTTATTGGAAATCCATCCATCGTATTTTTAGATGAGCCAACAACGGGTCTTGATGTTGAGTCTCGTAAAACTCTTTTAAATATAATTAAAGATTATTCTAAACAGGGAAAAACAATTTTTTTAACGACACACTATCTAGAAGAAATTGAGCAAATTGCAACACGCATTATTTTTCTTCAAAATGGACAAATTAAAGCAGATGGATCGGTTAATGAAATTAAATTTTTAGCAAATTCATCTGAAACAAATGTAACATTTTACTCGCAATTGCCTATTTCATTAGATCATTTTCATTTTATTGAATCCATAGAACATGAAAATAACTATTTTATCATAAAAACAACCAATCCTGACGCCCTCATATATGAACTTGTTGAGAATAAAATCCCATTTAGAAATTTACAAATAACAAGGGAAAATCTAGAGTCTGCTTTTATTCATTTGTCTAAAGGAAATTAAATTGTGAAACTAGGCTTTTTTTATTTTAAATTGTTATTTTTAAGCACAATAAGAAATATTCCCGCACTTTTTTTTACTCTTATTTTCCCTCCTCTGATGCTTTTATTATTTGCTCATCAATGGGAAGGAAAAAATGCATTAGGTGCCGTCATTATATTTTTTAATTATTCAGTTCAAACAGTGGCTCTTATGTTATTAGGAATGGGTGTTACTCAAGAGAAAAACTCGGATTGGGCAAAGTATTTAAGAACCCTACCTGTAGGAATAAAACCTATGATTATGGGAAGAATTTTTCATACCATTGCCCTTTCCTTTATAAATTTAGTTACTTTAAGTTTTGTTGCTTTATTTATTTTAAAATTACCTCTACCAATTGGAAATCTTTTTTATTTTGGATTTATTGCTTTAGCAGGTAGCATTCCTATGGCTTTATTAGGAATGACAATTGGATATGCAGCAAATCCGGAATCCTCTAGAAGTATATTTACTTTATTAAATTTATTATTATTATTTGGGTCATTTGCTCTTCCAAGCGTTGGCTTTTTTGGAATATTAAGAGAGTTTGTCCCAACATACCAATGGTCACAAATTTCTTTTTCACATATAAATAGTGAAATAAACCCTACTACTCCTCTTCTTTGGTTAGGAGGATATTCCATTTTATTTATTTTATTATTTAAAAAGGTATATAGTAGGTCACTAAAAAAGACGTAAAGTTACTTTACTAATTGAGCAATTCTTGAATTCACAACGGACCAATTGATATTTTTAAAGAAGACATCAATGTAAGCCCCACGGTTTGCTTTATAATCTAAGAAAAAAGCATGTTCCCATGTATCCATTACTAAAACAGGAACATGGTTTAAAGGAAAACCAATGTGATGTTCCATTACTTGAACATTTTTCAATTTTCCAGAAGTTGTTTCGATACAAGTAACTACCCAACCAGGAACTGCTAAACCTGTTGCCTTTACATCGGCTTTCCAATTATCAACACTTCCAAAAGCCGCTTTTGCTAAAGTTTCAAATTGGGAAGAAGGAGCTTCTGTCGCAATTAAATTATCAAAATACATTTCATGTAAATAAGTTCCATTATATGGAACACAATGACGGCGTTTTAATTCGGAATATTCACCAAAACTATAATTTGTTAAGGCTTTATCGGTTTTTTCTAATTTTTCTTCAATTTCATTTAATTTTTTTACATAACCTTCATATAAACCAAAATGTGCTTCTAATTGAGGATCACTAATCCCATCTAATTTCCCTAGAAGGTGCTTAAAACTACGAATTTCTTTTGCCATTTTTTTCTCCTTAAATAGGTATCAAACACATTCCTATTTAATCATCAAAATAGTTGAACTGCAAACAAATTACTAAAATTAAACCCTTTGTTTATTTAAGTGACATTTCTCTAATGAAATCCTTCCGAAGAAACAACTCTTTTTTTCGGATTTTGAATTAATATCAATATTATAATTGATAAAAGAAACACAAGAGCAAGAGTGAAAAAACCTTTATTAAAGGACTCAATTGTTGCTTGAAGTGAAACTCTATTTTGGAGCATTTGTTCTGCTGCTTTATAAGAATTATCCACTTTCCCATATAACATGTATTCCATCATTCTCAATTGATAGTTTAATTGTGGCGAACCCTCTATAACATGTGTATTTAAAATATTATTATATTCTTTAATATGATTTACCAGTTTTGTACTCATCCAAGCAAGGCCAATGGATCCACCAAGCTCACGAGTTAAATTAAATAATCCAATTGCATTTCCTATTCCTTTGGGTTCTACAAACGAAATTGCAGTTACAGATAAAGGAACAAATAAAAAAGATAACCCAATAGAACGTGCGAATAAAACAAAAACAAGATCATATTGAGAGGAAAAATGATTTAAGCGTGAATTGTACCATAAACTAATAAATACCAATATGATGCCAAATCCAATAAGCAATCTTTTATCAATAATATTAACAATTTTTCCTATTATAGGCATGATCAGTATTTGAATAAAACAACCTTTTAAAAATAAAATACCAATATCCAATGGAGTATAATTCATGACAGTGCCGCAATATAATGAAAATAAAAAAGATCCACCAAATAATGTAGTACCTAATATAAAATTAATTGAAGTACATAAAATATAATTTCGATTTTTAAAAACACGAAAATCGATCATGGGTTCATTGGATTCTAATTGCTGAAAAACAATTGTTACAAGACACGCTAAACTTACGATACTAAATAAAACAATAATAGGACTCTCAAACCAATCATTGCGATTCCCTTCTTCTAATACATATTGAAGAGAAGCTAATCCTACTGCCAATAAAAGAAAACCGTATTTATCTAATTTTTGTTTTGAAGGAAAAAAGTTTTCCTCTTTTAAAGATTTTACTAAAATAATTAAAGCAACAATGCCAACTGGAATATTTATTAAAAAAATCATATGCCAACTCGAAATATCTATTAAATATCCTCCTAATGAAGGACCAAGAAGAGGACCCGTAATAGCACCCAAACCAATAAAGGCTTGAGCCATACCCTGCTCTTCTTTAGGATATCTAGATATTAAAATAGTACTTGCTGTTGGAATAATAGCTCCCCCTCCCATTCCTTGCAATATTCGAAAAACAACAAGGGAAGTTAAATTCCAAGAAAATGCGCACAAAAAACTTGCTACAGTAAATAAAATTAAAGAAAAAATAAAATAATTTTTAACACCAAATTTTCTTTGGAACCAACCTGTCATTGGGATAACAACAATATTTGCCATCATATAGCCCGTGGAAACCCAAGCAATTTGATCTAATTGAACAGAAAAACTAGAGCGGATATCATTTAAAGCTACATTTACAATGCTAATATCAAGAACAGCCATTAAAGAAGCCATCATGGCAGCAATTGTAATCCATAATTTTGATCCTGTAACTTTAGCTTCAGATCGATTTATGCTTTGTGTCATGACAGCACGTCCTATTTTATTTTGTAATGACAGTAACCTCGGTACTCATTCCAGGTCTAAGGACTATATCTTTAGGACGATTTTGAAATTCAATTTCAACAGGAAAACGCTGTGTTACTTTAATAAAATTACCTGATGCATTATCAGGAGGTAACAAAGCAAACGTTGAGCCCGATGCTCCAGATAAACTTCTTACAATTCCCTGAAATGATTTTCCTGGATAGGAATCCACTTTTATTTTTACATTTTGACCAGGTTTCATTTTTTGCAATTGATCTTCTTTAAAATTTGCAACAAGCCATGTGTCATCTAAAGAAACAACGGAAAATAACGGAGTTGACGACTCAACCAACTGTCCTAATTCTGCCATTTTATTAGATGTTATTCCTGCAAAAGGAGCTTTGACCTGAGTATAACTCAATTGAAGTTTTGCTTTTTCCAATTCTGCTTCGGCCTTTTTTACTTTAGCGAATGCCAATGCCACTGCAGATTCATAAGCCTTCACTTGTTTTGATAATGATTGAGCCGAAAGCAATTGACCTTTTGCTTGTTGTAAACTTCCGGAGGATTGTTTTCGCGACGCTTCCATACTTCCCAATTGAGCTTGTGCCGACTCGCGTGCTGCTTTTGCTTGTGCATATTGGTTTTGTTGATTGTCTAAATCAAATTGGGTAACAGCACCTTGTTTTTTTAAATTTAAGTAACGATCTAAATTTTTCTTTGCTAAATCTTCCGCACTCATTGCAGAATTTAAATTCGCACGAGCCTGTTTAATTGCTTCATAACTTGCCATAACACCCGACGAGGCTTGTGTTAATCCTCCTTCAGCCTGGGTTACAGTTGCGCTATAATTTTTATCCATTTGTTCATGCTGGGCTTGTGCTTGTTCATAAGAAGCTTTTGCGCCTTCAAACTCCGCTTCAGCGGATTCAACATCGGCTTTCTCTTTCGCATTATCTAATTCAACTAAAATATCGCCTAACTTCACAGTTTGGTTATTTTCAACAAAAATTTTCGAAATTTGACCTGATATTCTTGGTGATACCGTAACAATGTGACCCACAACTTGTGAATCATCGGTATTTTCTTTCCCATGATTTATAAACCACACTAAAGTTACAATAAATAAGCTTGAAATTAAAATACCAAAAAAAACTTTAGTCGATTTTGGACTATTAAATATCCTTTGTTTGATATTTTCCATTGCCATATTCCTTCTAAGTGGAGTTTCACTTACTAGGAGTATTAGCTGAGTTTTTCGTTTTTGGAAATAGAGTTGGATCTATTTTTAAAATATCTCCAACAATAATAGGACGTTTTTCATCTTCATATCGAATAAAAGCAATAGAAGAGTCAATTTCCCCATTTACTTCGGGTGAAAAACGAATGATGTGAAGACGTGAATTTTCAGGACCAATCAATCGAGTGCCAATGGCTAATTGAAATGCCCTTCCTCTGTTTAAATAAACCCAACCACGGTACCTTCGTATGACTTTAAACTCTTCTAATTTTAGATCATGAATTTCATTTATCACTTTTGCAACAATATTTTCTGCTATCAGGTCGGGACGAAACAGCTGTGGCGTTGTTTCATTTAAAAGATCTTTATTTTTTTCAGCAAAAACACCTGAGTTTATTTGTGCTCCATAGGAAATTATGGGCCAATTTATTTTTTTTTGGGATAATTCCGATTTCATTTTTATATTTATGAGTCGATGCGCTTTTCCGGGATATTCGACTTCAACGGGGCTTTTTAAATTTTCTAAAAAATTCCCTTTGCATACAATTCTTGAAAGATTTGTAATATTTAAAATTCCTTTCTCAGAAAACTTTTCACCTAAAAAAATATTTAGAATATTACTCGTTCTCTCTTCTGCTCGAAAATCATCAATAATGTTTATTTTAATGGGAGATGTTTCTGGAAAACTTCTGTCTGCAATCTGAAATATTTGCGCATTTGAATTAGGCAAAGGATAGGCTGTTTCTTTATCCGTTATATTCCAAACCGATCCCAATTGTAAACAATCTTTATATCTAACAAGAGATGCGGTTTGCATATATTCTTTTTTCTGAGGTATTCCAACAGGAAACAAAAAATAAGTTGGCAAATAAGCATCATAAGACTTATTCCAATTAAAAATTCTTGTCCCTCGATACCCCCCTTTTGTTATTAAATTCTGTTCTTGAGCTTTTGTAACACCCAACTGGTTTAATAAATTTTCTTGATAAGCAAGAGCTCTTGTCTTTACCTCAATTGGAATTTCTGGATTCTCGGTAATCATAAAAGTTGGAGGTAAAATAAGAAAAGCCAATTCATTCCCTCATTATATAATTTAAAATAGATAAATAATGAAAATCTACTTTTGCTTATCGCCTCTTTTAAGATTTCAATTTAATCTTAAAAAAGAACGACAAAATTATAAAATGATATTTATTTAATAATTAAGAATAATTCATGAAAGTTAACTTATTTAGTATTTTTGATATCGCTTTCCGACGCGGCAAATGGTGCCGATAAATTTAATACTTGAGGATAGACGGTTGAAAGAAGAAAACGAACCCCTGTAATATAACTATTGCCTGCTTTTCCTCTTCCTATACTAGGTAACAATGGATTTAATTCAATTGTAGAGGTATTCCATAAAATAGAGGGGACTCCAGAACGTTTCCTTATTTCATGAACTTCTTCTACAAATTGGGAATGAACTCCAAGACATCTGGTAGCACCTAATTCTTCTAAAATTGTGATCATTTCATCTCGTTCTTCTATTGGAATGAGACAAACATCAGGTCCAAAAAAAGCATTTGAAGCGTAAATACTTTTTAATACTTTTTCCGGCTTCATATAATGAACGCCTGGAGAAACAAAAAAACCATTTCCATTATTGTCAATTGGTTTTCCCCATCTTAATGTTTCGTCCGACTCTCGAGCCGCAATTCCCTGAAATCTTAAAAAACGTTCCCAAGAATTCGAACTACAAAGTGGTTCCATGACGTGTTTATCAGAACGAGATAAATCTTCTCTTGCTCCAATTGGCATAACTTTAATGGCAGAAACAAATTTATCCTGAAATTCAGCAAATATTTTTTTGTCTACAAAAGCAAGATTTGTTGACTCAAGACGTTGCCCTGCATCAAGACAAGCACCATAAATAATTTTTGATATCGCACTATTTATATTTGCAGACTCTGTAACGTAAGCCGCATTTTTTCCTCCACCACAAAGCACGAGGCGTGCATTTTGTTGAGTAGAGGTATCACGTCGAATTTGTTCTAAACTTTCTTCTCCACCAGTATACAAAATGGTATCGAATTGATGACTTAAAACAAGCCTACGAAATACTTCAAAATCCCCATATACGATTTGAACAACACCAGGAGGAAAGGAAGCTTGGTGAAATCCACTCGCTAATAAAGAACCAGATAAAAGACAATGTGATGAGGGACGCATACAAACCGCATTTCCTGCTGCTAAAGAAGGTAACACGCTGCATAACAATGTATAAACTGGTAAAGCAATATTGGAAGAAACAAGAACGAGCCCTAAGGGAGCGTATTGCCATTCCCATCCTTCTTCATCTCTTTTAACGGAAAGAGCTTGTTTGCAAAATTCGGGAATAGCAAAAAATAATTTTTCACACAAAGCCCATTCTTCTTCAACAGCCACTCGAGAACGAGCAAGCTCAAGCATCATGTTACTTTTTATTTCTTCTGCATTTTCTTTCAGAAATCCAATTAATTTTTTTATGTATCCTAAACGTTCATCCAAAGAAGTCGAACGAAATTTTTTTTGAGCGGTTTTCATTCCCTGCAAAACAGGATCGACAAGTTCTTTACTCCAACTTGCTGTTGCTAAAATATCGGATGGATTTGCCGGATTATATACAGAAAATAAACGTTCTGTCTTATTTGATGGATGAAAATTTCCATTAATATAAGGAGGTATGAGATTTAAATTTACAGTCATGAAAATTCTCCTCAATTCGCGTAGGTAACACTTACAGAGAGGATAGGATTTTTAATACCTTTAGGTCAAGGGAAGATGACAAATTCTGTTTTAAGTGTGAAATAGAAATCCACTGTTTTTTTTCAGGAAATGAAAATTTTTGAAATAATTTATTTAATTTTTCATCCTCTTGAGAAGAGTCTATTAAAATAGCATGACCCGTTATTTTGTGATGAGTAATACTATGTTTAAAATTACCATTCAGAATTTTTGCTTTCAAACCAAACTTTTTAATTTCTAATAATAATGATTCTAAAGAATTTCCATCTTGGGATCGAATAATAGGAAATCCCGTTGTTTTATTTAAAAACCCTTTATTTCGCTCAATTAAAGAAAAATCGTTATTCTTATTTTTAGTAATTAATAGAGCAAATATTTCTTCGGATTGAGATTCTTTTCTTGGTTTTACAGGAGGACAAAGTGAAATTGTATTATTTTGAAAAGAAAGACAATATTTTTGCACAGGACAAATAGAACAAGTTGGATTTTGTTTTTTACAAACAGTAGATCCAAGATCCATCATTGCCTGATTAAAATCACCAGGATTTTCTTTTGATATAATATTATTAACGTAACAATTGATTTTATCCTGACCCTGTTTATCCCACACACCAGATTGCATGTTTAGGAGTCGGCTAACAACCCGAATTACATTACCATCTACGCATGCCACAGGCTCTTTAAAACAAATACTTGCAATAATAGATGCTGTATAAGGTCCGCATCCTGGTACTTTTAACCATTCTTCTTTATTTTGTGGAAAAATAGAATTACATTCTTCCAATATATATTTTGCACCATTTCTTAAATTACGTGCTCTTGCATAATATCCAAGACCTAACCATAATTTTCTAAGCTTTTCATCAGAACATTCTGCTAAAGATTTTAAATCTGGTAACTCATTAATAAAATCATTAAAACGAGGTAACACAACTGAAATAATTGTTTGCTGACTCATTACCTCACAAACCCATGTGTGATAAATGTTAATTTTATCACGCCAAGGAAAATGTCTTTTGTTAATATTGTACCAGGCTAATATATCTTTAGAGAATTGTTTCATATTGAAAAACAAACACAAAACAGCCTTCGCTTATTTGTAGTTTATTATACAGCTCCCTCTTCATGCATAACTTCATTAGATGAAGAAGACTTATCTGATGATGATTTTCTTGGACGACCACGTCTCATGGATTGTTTTAATTTATCTAGCTTGCTTGGACGACCGCGTTTCTTTGGAGTTTTAACAACAGCCTTCTTAGGACGACCGCGTTTCTTTGTAGATGTTTTTGAAGGACGACCACGTTTCTTTGTGGAAGATTTTGCTGGACGACCGCGTTTCGCAGTTTTTTTCTTAGCAACAACTTTTTTAGTTGTTTTTTTTCTTACGGCTTTCTTTGCTGGCTTTCTGCCTGCTTTTTTCTTAACTGAAGTTTTTTTAACTGGTTTTTTTGCAACAACTTTCTTTTTCTTAGTTGCAGTTTTTTTCACAACCTTTTTTGTTGCTTTTTTTGTTCCAGCTTTTTTTGCTCCAGCTTTCTTACGTTTTGTTTCAGCCATAAAACATTCTCCTTTCAATTTTAATTAGCAAACCGTTTTCACTTCCACGGTTCAGTCTTAATTTAACTCATGCCAAAAAAAAATGGTAGAGGCAATACCATTTTTTATTTATTTTTATTAAGAAATTATTTAACCTTGTTAGACAAGGATATCTTTTCTAAACAAATGTTGTCGTCAAAGTCACAACATTCCTTTAAGAGTAATTTAAAGAAGGATGAAAAAAATGAGATCGAATTTTGAAAGTAAAAATAAAAATCAAATTATTGGGATTGTATATGATTTACCAATGAAACTTGAAAGTTCAGATCAAATGAATTTTCCAGACGATGCAAATGCAGAGTGGGAATCACAAAAAACGATCGATACAATTATTGAAACATGGAAACAACTAGGCTTTTCTATAATTCTTTTTCCACTAGATTCAACATTTTTAATGAATTGGAATAAATTTAGTCCACAATGCACTTTAATTCATTCTTTAGTTGAAGGATGGGGATCTCTTGCAAGAGAAAGTTGGATTCCATCATTATGTGAATTATCTGGAATTCCATTTATTGGTTCTGAGCCATTTGCACAATCAATTTGTATGAGCAAAACACAAATCAAATTATTGTGCAAATTTTTAAAAATTCCAACTCTACCTTTTTATACGATTAAAAATCTCAAAGACCTTAGTAATATTCCAAGAGATTTTTTTAAAGAAACACATTTTATTAAACCAGATGGAGAGGGATCTGGTATGGGTATTGATGCGTCATACTCTATATCAAATTCAAAATCGAATACAGAAAAAATTACTAAAACAATTCTCGAAAAATACCCAGACGGTGTATTAATAGAAAAATATATTGATGGAAAGGAATTTACTTCAGGCATCATTGGTACACCTCCAATATTTCTACCTATTGCTGAAATTGAAGTTGATGATGGAATTTATGGACTATCAAATAAATCAAAAGAATTTATGGGAGAAAAAGTAACTTTTCCAAAACTTTCAAAAATCAATGAAACTATTATTCGAAATGGTACGGAAAAATTATTTAATTATCTAAATATAAGAGACTTTGTTCGAATGGATTGGCGTTGTGACGATAAAGGAAAAATTTATTTTTTAGAATCAAATACGTTACCTGGGATTTCCTACTACTATAGTGTATTGCCTCTTATGGCAAAAAAAATGGGATACAGTTACCAAGATTTATTTTCTATTTTAGCAAATTCAGCATTAACCCGATCTAAAAATAGAAATCTTTGGTATGGGAAATCAAGAATACAAAAAAATTCTCCTAAAAGTTAAAAATACTTTTAGGAGAATTCATAAATAAAAATAAATAAAGAATTATAACTTTCCAGTTGCAACTAATCTTGTTAATTGAACCATACGATTGCTAAATCCCCATTCATTATCATACCAAGAAAGCACTTTGACCATGTTTTCGCCAATTACAGTTGTGTATTCTGCATCAATAGTGGAACTATTTGCGCATCCATTATAATCACAACTTACTAAAGGCTCTTCAGAATATCCTAAAATACCTTTCAAATAGGTTTCAGACGCAGACTTAAGTGCAGAGTTGATGTCTGCCGCCGTAACTGTTTTTTCTAATTCAAAAGTAACATCTACTAAGGATACATTTGGTGTTGGAACTCGAACTGCAAATCCATGTAATTTTCCAGCTAAAGATGGAATTACTTCTGAAATTGCTTTGGCTGCTCCTGTAGATGTTGGAATCATACTTAAGCCTGCAGCTCTAGCACGACGTAAATCTTTATGTGGAAGATCTAAAATATTTTGATCATTTGTGTAGGAGTGAATTGTTGTCATTAATCCTTTTTTAACACCATATTTATCGTGAATTACTTTTGTTAATGGTGCTAAACAGTTTGTAGTACATGAACCATTACTTACTATATTATGCTTATTTATATCATATTCAGAATCATTTACACCGATCACAATTGTTTTATCAATAGATTTACCAGGAGCACTTAAAATCACTTTTTTAGCGCCTGCCTTTATATGAGCTGCCGCTTTATCTCCATCAGTAAAAATTCCTGTGCATTCTAAAACAATATCAATTCCATTTGCTCCCCAAGGAATTTCCGCTGGATTGCGCACTGCTGTAATTGGAATTGTTTTTCCATCTATTACCAAAGCATTGTCTTTATGATCTACTTGTTGTTGTGCTTTTCCATGAACAGAATCGTATTTATAAAGATGTGCTAAAGTTTTTGCATCTGTTAGATCATTTATGAGACAAACTTCGATATCACGCTCATTTTTTAATGCTCTTAATATACAGCGGCCAATACGACCAAAACCATTAATACCAATCTTAATTGTCATTAGGAACCTCCAAATTATAAACAAAGACTACCTAGCAGCCTTCTCTATTACTCATACCCAAAAATAGAGATGGCTTCAAAGATAATTTTATTTATCTGAAAAAACTTAGTATACTGCAAGAATTAATGACGAGTTTCTGGATTTGGTGAGTTTAATATTTCTAGAAACTCTTCAGCTGTGTGACAGCCTGTGAAGTTTTTCCCAATACTGCTACATCCTGATATTTTAATTGGTTCTTTTAAAGATAAATGCAATTTAGAAAATAGACATTCTTTAAATTTACAATCTTCAAATTCAATTCCCTGAATATCACAATCTTCAAATTCGCAATCATGAAAATTTACGTTTGTAAAAATCATTCGATTTAAACGACTTCCATGAATTCTTGTTTCTGAGAAGTCTGATTTAACAACATGATTTTCTGTGAAATCGGATTCTGATATTGTTACATCGGATAAAGCAGAACGAGAAAACTTATTATTTTCTAAACGTGCTTCTTGCAGAGTTACATTACTTAATCTTGCTAAACTAAAATTAGAATTACAAAAGTCAGAACGAATGATAGCCAATTCGGAAAACTGAACCGCTGTAAATTTATTATTTTTAATTTCAGAGCTTTCCGAAAAATTAACTCCAAACCACTGGGAACCGACCACTTGATTTTCTTTTACACTACTATCATCACTTACATGAAAAGCACGAAATACAGAAAGCTTAGAATCAAGACCAGAGATATTTGGTGAAAACCCAAAAGGTTGTAAATTATTAGATATATTTTCCTGAATTTTATCAATTTGCGGCATATTTTCAGATATTTGATGAACAAGATTACTAGAAATCTTTAATAATTCTTCAATATTTACTGTTTTTTTAAGTTTTTCAAATGCCGTTTTTAATCCCTCTTGTGTTTCTTCTTTATTTACATGATTTGGATTTGAAGCATTATCAAAAGAGTTCTCTTTTCTTTGTTTCCTTAAGACATAATTTTTTTCTATTAATGATTTTGCCTTTTCAACATTCATTTTTCCTTTCGAGACCGCTTCAAGAATGGAATTCAATTCAAACATATTTACTGTCCTTTATCCAATTTCCGAATTAGCATATAACTCAAAAATATAACTAAAATATTCATTATCCATGCAGCTAATAATGGATTTAAACTTCCTTTAATAGCAAAACTTCTTAGTGCTAAATTACCAAACCAATAAACTAGAGCTGTTACTAAACAAATTACAATTCCGATATATTTTTCTTCTTGCCTTTCTTTACGTAAAGCAAAAGGAATTGTTAAAAACACAAAAAGCAAATTTGCAAATGGGGAACTTAGCTTAAAATAAAGATCTACAATACGATCCGAAACATTTGTTCCCGCTGCCTGAGCATCTTCAATAATTTTATTTAATTGCCAATAACTTAACTGATTCGATTCACTAGATTGGTTTAAAACCTTGGGTGGTGCAAAATCCACATTTGTCACATATATAGGCTTTACTTCCGTTTTAGAAATAGAAGAAGAAATATCAAAGTTTGTAACAATTGCGTTTCGCAATACCCAATTTCCAATATTTTCATCAAAATAACCTGACTTTGCATGAACAATTTGTTTTAAACTACTTTGGTTTTCCCATTTAAAATATTCAACATTAAATAATTCTTGTTTTTGTTCATTGTATTTCTCAAAATGTAATACCGTACCTTTTGCTTTTAGCCAAGTGCTTTCCGTAAAAACGACCTCATTTTCTTTTCTTTCGACATCAACCTTCCGAATTCTTTGATAATGAGTTGAACTCACAGGGAGAATGAGCTCACTTATCATAAATTGAGCTAAAGTAAAAAAGAAACCAACAAAAATTAATGGAATTGAAATTTTCATCATAGAAAGCCCAGCGGCTCGCAGTGCCGAGATTTCTCCATGTTTGGCAAGCATCCAATTGGTAAGGATGCCGCCAATTAATACTGCAAAAGGCATCAATTGAATTGTTATTCCTGGAATTTGCCAAAAATAATATAAAAATTTAATTTTGTTGGAAACTTCATAGCCATCAAAATAATGCTGACTCTCTTCCATGTAAGTTATAATAAAATAAATACCCAAAGAAAATAATAAAATATTTAATACTGTTTTTAAATATTGCGAAGCAATATACCACCAAATTCGCATCTTTTATCCTTTTTTTGAGAAGATTTTTATTTTTAATAAATCATCTCTAACAAATGCGATAAAGCCTGTAGAGGGTGGATGTCGTAAACGCCATCTTAAAAGTAAAGCTATTATGATAATCAAAGCAATAGGAGAAATAAATAGCATGAAAAAAGGAGGCAGTACAAAATTTAAAGCCAATTGCTGACAAACAGAAATAGATGCATAAAGAACAAAAACTACAATACCTATACCTAAATAAACTCCAAATTGTTTTCTTCTTGGATCTTGAATTCCAAGACAAATGCCAATAATTGGTAAAAATATAGTTGAAATAGGAACTGATATTTGTTTAAAAATAAATATTAATTTATCTATTATTTTTGAATCTTTGCTCCAATCTGGATTTTTCTCTTTTTCTTTTTCAAGCATTTCAAAATAGGCAATGGGATAGAGCTGATTGGTATTTTCAGTAAAATTCACATCACCTTTAAATTTATTTTTTAAAGTATTAACTAATGAAATATTCATTTCTGAAAAGTAAGTTATAGTAAAATCTGAAGGATTTGGAAATAAAAGAAAATCTTTATGTTTCATATCTTTTTTTTGTAATTGAAATGAATCTGGATTTTCTTTTAAATAATAAGAGATTGATTTATCAGAGTGCTTTATAGAGTATGCTGTTCCCTTATTAAGGGAAAATATATAATCAGGGAACCCTGCATTTAATTTCTTTTTTAAACTTCCAGTACTTGAAACAATAGCAGAATAATATTTTTCAGAACTTGTTTTTGCAGAGAGAAAAACATTTTTAAATTCGGATCGATCTTTTGAAATATCTTGAATATATAAAAGTATATTTACTCTATCCGAATCTAAAACTTTACTTTTATTAAATGATTTTTCACGCAAAGAATCTTTTATCAACTCTTCTACAGCTTTTCGTGATTGAACCCATTTAAATTTTTCAAATTGTTTATTTGAATAAGGCTCAAAAATAAGAGCGCTAAATAATGAAATCACCATAACAATTAGGCCAATAAAAGAAGGCATAGCTGAAAGTCTTAAAATACTCACACCACTAGCCATCCAAGCTTCAAGCTCTCTATCAGCAGCCATTCTTATCGTAACAAGAGAAGCTGAAATTAATAAAGAAATAGGAACAGTAAATTTAATAATTGAGGGAAGAATCATGAGTAACAACATTAAAAAAGTTGTTCCCGTATCAGGAGCTGAAAAAAGCACTTGAGCATAACGAGGAATTTTAGCCATGATCATAACAGAGCTGAGGCTTGCGGTAATCACAAACGTCAGCGTTATTATTTCATTGGCAATTAATCGATCTAATTTATGCAGAATGGCCATCAACTACTCAACTGCTGAAAACATGCCAAGGGTATTATAACCACAATCCACATGTAAAACTTCACCAGTTACCCCAGAAGAAAGATCGGATAACAAATAGAGAGCGGAACGAGCAACATCGTCTGTTGTTACATTTCTTTTTAAAGGTGCATGCTTATGAGCATTATCCAGCATTTCTTTAATACCTGGAATAGCACTTGAAGATAAAGTACGAATAGGACCCGCACTAATTGCATTTACGCGGATGCCAACATCACCAAGATCATAGGCTAAATATTTTGCGCAAGATTCTAATGCCGCTTTTGCAACACCCATTACATTATAACGAGGAACAACTTTTTCAGCCCCATAATAGGACATTGTAATTACGCTCCCGCCTTTTTTCATAAGAGGTAAAGCAGCACGTGTTACAGCTACAAGAGAATAAGCAGAAATATCTAAAGTGGATGCAAAAGACTCTCTTGTCACAACCATGAATTTTTCTTTTAAATTTTCTTTTTCAGTAAAAGCAACGGAGTGTATGATAAAATCGATAGAATCCCATTGTTTTTGAATATTGCTGTAAAAAGACTCTATTTGCTCATCTTTTGATACATCACAAGGTAATACAATAGATTCAGGAAGCTCTTTTACAAGTTCACGCACACGTTTTTCTTGCGCATCTCCTAAAAAATTAAAAGCGAGTTGTGCTCCTTGTTCGGCACAAATTTGTGCGCAAGCCCATGCAATAGATTTATTGTTTGCAACGCCAAATACAATACCACGTTTGCCAGCAAGAATTTTTGCGTGGTTCATTTCTTCCTCCAATGTCAAATGCGAAAAACAAATTCGCCGAACCTTGAGCCTACTTGTATCTTGCGTTACAAACAAGCCGCTGATAGCCTTTTTGATAGGAGGATTTTATGGAGAATAGATCTAACAACATGAAATATGAAAAACGATTAATTGATAATGCGACTTGTAAAAGACGTTTTCATTTAGTTTTTGAGTCTGGAGCTAAAAATGATGCTCATGTCGAAGTAAAATGTCCTCATTGTGGCGTTATTCTTTTAAATGAAACAAATCATCCTCCAGTTATGATTGCTCGAGATGAAAATTTAATCAAAAGCCCTGATGGCTCTGAACCAATAATTTATGATTGTAAGTTTAATCAATAATATATTATTGGAATCCTTTATCGGAATTTCAATACTCTCATTATTTTCAGTGTATTTTGCTGGAAAAATGTCCTTTTATGGCGCGTATTTATTTAATTATTTTCATTGGCGCACTCTCATTTTTCCATATAAAATTAAGGTAATTAATAAATTTTTTTATATTTTAAGAATGGGGGCAGACAAAACCCCTTTTGTAACCTTAACAATTGTTTTAACCGAAAAATTAAATATCTCCCTTTTATATGCTTCTCTTATTACAATAATTGCAGGGATTCTTCGACTGGCTTCCACTTATGATTGGAGGACAAGTATCCCAAGAATTAAGAAGTGGAGGTTTGAACTTGGCCTATTGCAGGGCGGCTCCATTTCAATGCAGTATCAAGCTCAGGATGCGAATCAAAAACTATTGAACAACCTAGCCCATCCCAATCAAAATAATAAATTTGAAATTTCAAAAACCGATTTTAGATGTTATATTGCATTAGCACTATTATTCATGAGCGTCCCTATTTATAATAGCGGAAATTATTTAATCCGCTTGGACATTATTGCCTTTTGCCTAATCACGTGGTGTACAATCGATGCTCTTATGTGGAATTTTAAATTTAATCATAGATCTATGTCAAAAATTGAAAACTTTCAGGAAAATATCTTTGAATTTTTTATGAATTTTTGGCCCCGAATTATAGTTGTACTTTTAATGATTTCTTTGTTTTTTTCGAGTCATTTTTTAATAAGCTACGAATTTTCTCGATATCATGTTGCTGGATTTATATTTTTCATTATGTTTTTAAATAAAACGTTACGAATATGGAATGAAGCCCTAATTGCTAAATTAAATTTACAAAAGGAATATTATCCTGCTAGTTATCATCGCGATCACTTATTTAAATTTGAAAATGCACGTATATGGCGCGATATTGGAGCACTCAGAAGTGAAGCAGTGAACCCTCTTGTTAGGTTAGTTATGTTTAGAACAATGTTTGAATTATCAGAGCGAAGTTTATTTATTGGCATTATTACTCATCTCGATTTGATTTTAGCAACCTTTTTTTATGCTATGTTAATTACTAAATAATTATCGAGAATTCATTTTTAATTAAAAAACAGAAAATTTATATTAAATAAATATACATCAATTACTTTAATTTTTTAACGTTACCAAAGATAACAATTTCTGTTTTTTCAACAATTTCATTTAAATTATTGCTCTCGGTTGAAATATCTTCAGTGGATTTCAATGAATTTTCTGACTCCACTGTATTTTTTAAGGCAAGCTGATCGAGTTGTCCCATAGCAACTGAAATTTGTTTCACACCAATTTCTTGTTCCTTTGTTGCATCGGAGACTTGACCCATTTGAAAATTGATCTCTTTAATTCCATTCACAATATCAGAAAATGCGGCGGATACTTTTAAAGTTCTTTTCTGGCCATCTTCAACACGATCAATTGTTTGTACTAAAATACGTTGTACTTCTTCTCTACTTCTTTGCAATAGAGCTTGTATTTCACTGGAAGATTTCCCACTCATATGAGCAAGATTACCCACTTCTTCAGCCACAACTGAGAAACCCTTACCATGTTCTCCTGCTCGAGCTGCTTCAATAGAAGCATTTAATGATAAAAGTTCTGTTTTAGAAACAATTTTATTAATCACCTGAGTTTTACTCTCAATCTGATTGATAATATTTTCAATTTCTTTTAATTTTGAACTTGCTTCATGAATCCCTTGCATTGAAGTAATCATATTCTTCATAGAAACTTCGCCATCTTCTGCTTTACCAGAAATATTGTTTGCGAGTGTTGCTGAATTTGAAGTCAATTCTGTAGTTTTTCCAATCATGCTTGTAATTTCTGAAATAGCAGCTGCTGTTGTTTGAATAGAAGACTCTTGCTCTTTTGAATATTTAATAACGCTGCTACTAGAATTTTTTAATTCGTTACTTTTATTAAATAAAGATTCAGATGAATTTAACAAAGAAAGACAGACTTCTGTTAATGGTTTAACAACAGAATTTGCAAAATAGATACCTATAAATATTAACGTAGCGATACAAAATAAACATGCAAATAATAAAATTTCAAGAAATCGAGTCATGGCTTCATAAGCATCATCCATATATAGTCCAGTACCAATGATCCAGTCCCATTCTGGAAAATAATTCACATAAGATAGTTTTTTACTCGGAGTAGTGGAACCTGCTTTAGGAAACATATACTCGACATACCCTTTACCCGATTTTTTTGCGACATTTGCTATTTCAACAAATAATTTTACCCCATTTGGATCTGTAAAACCTGACATATCTTTTCCACTTAATTCCGGTTTAACTGGGTTTAAAACTTGATAGGCTTTCGTATTTGTAATAAAAATATATTCTTTTCCTGAATAGCGAATAGAATTTATGGTGTCTTTTGCTCTATTTTGAGCTTCTTCTTTAGGTAAAATGGACTTTTTTTCTAAATCTATAAAATGAGATACAATGGTTGAACCCACTTCGACAATATTTTGCAACTTTTCTTTTTTAGAATCTAATAATTCATTCCAATAGATATTAGAAATATATACGAGGAACATTGCAAATATGAATACAGACAAAAGGCTATTTAAAAGAATTTTAAATTTTATTCCACGATTATTTGACATAATGCAGTCCTCATAAAAACAACTACATCATTTCATCGGGAAAATTGAGATTATATTGAATAAAAACAAATATAAATAATAATATTAGCTACTTATGTCTAATTTTTTTTCCAACTCCATACACAACACTCTCAGTCTTATGGACCACTTCTTTTAGATTGTTACTTTCTTTTGAAATGGATTCTGTTGCTTCTAATGATTTTTCAGACTCACCCGTATTTTTAAAAGCAAGCTGATCTAACTGTCCCATTGCATTTGATATCTGTTTCACACCTATTTCTTGTTCTTTTGTTGCATCAGATACTTGACCCATTTGATGATTTATTTCTTTAATTCCTTGAACAATATCTGTAAAAGACTCCGAAACTTTAGTCGTTCTTTTTTGACCATCTTCTACTTTTTCAAGAGTTTGTACAAGAATACGTTGCACTTCTTCTCTACTTTTTTGAAGTAATGTTCTAATTTCATTCGATGATTTTCCACTCGTATGAGCTAAATTTCCAACTTCTTCTGCAACCACAGAGAAACCCTTCCCATGCTCCCCTGCGCGAGCTGCTTCAATCGAAGCATTTAAAGAAAGCAATTCTGTTTTCGCAACAATTTTTGTGATTACTTTTGTTTTTGTTTCAATTTCATTAATAATACTTTCTATTTCTTTTAATCTTGAGCTTGCTTCATGAATTCCTTGCATAGATGAAATCATATTTTTCATTGAAACTTCACCGTCTTCAGCCTTCATAGAAATATCATTTGCTAATTTAGCTGAATTTCCTGTAAGTTCTGTGGTTTTCCCAATCATACTTGTAATTTCAGAAATAGCGGCTGCAGTAGATTGAATGGAAGATTCTTGTTCTTTAGAATATTTTTTAACACTCGAACTTGATAATTTTAATTGTTCACATTTTCCTAATAAACCAGCAGAAGCTTGTAATAAAGTCTTGCAAACTTCAGTTAAGGGTTTTTCAACAGAGTTTGCAAAATAAATTCCAAGAATTACTAAAGTAACAATACAAAACACACAAGCAATTAAAAGAATCCCTAAAAATTCATTCATGGCAGCATAAGCATCATCCATATATAGTCCTGTACCAACAATCCAATTCCATTCTGGAAAATAATTTATATAGGATAATTTTTTAGATGGCACGGTAGAACCTGCTTTAGGAAACATATAATAAATATAACCAGAACCACTTTTTTTTGCTAAATTCGCAATTTCTACATACAGCTTTAATCCAGTCGGATCTGCAAAGCCAGACATATCTTTTCCACTTAATTCTGGTTTTACAGGATTTAAAACTTGATAGGCTTCTGTATTTGTAACAAAAATATATTCTTTTCCAGAATATCGAATGACATTTAAATCTGCTTTTGCCCTTGCTTGTGCTTGTTCTTTTGATAAAGTTCCTTTTTTTTCTTGATCAATATAACCTTTTACAAGAGAGGATCCAATTTCAACAATATTTTGGAGTTTTTCTTTTTTATCATTTAATAAAACGTTCCAATATAAATTACTCAACCAAACTAAAAAAACGGAGAAAATGACTACAGAAAAACCACAATATAATAAAATTTTAAATTTAATTCCTTTTTTTGTGAACATAAAAACCCATCCTTGAGATTTATGTGAATATCGGAATTTAATAAAAAAAATAAAATGCAATTTATTCTATTATAATTCAATTATTTTACATATAGGGCTGAGTATAGGAACCAATCATTTCAAACGAAGTTTTGATTTTTTTTCCGCTATTTTCTGAAATCACAAATTTTCCTATGAGCCAAACAGGCCCGTATGTCATTTTTGCTTTTTTACCAGATGCCATTTTGACATGAATAATTTGATTTGGTGGCGGAGGAGGGACATGAATACACGCCATAGGAGAAGGAACAAATAAAAATTCATTAACAAAATCTTGGTTATCTTCAAGCGGAATGATAAATCCAGGAATTTTAATTGTAGTTCCATTTAAGGGCCTAAGTTCATCTGGAATATTTCCAGAAATTGAATTGAGTGATTGAAGTTGTTTCCAATCTGCTTCTGTTACCTTAGAGGAACTTGGTGTATTCACCATTGTCTTTTGATTTGTTTCTTTTAACAAAAAAAAGACGGTTATTCCTCCAAGAATCACTCCCGCCAAAGATAAGACTAAAACTTTATAAATAAACTTCATTTTATACTCATTCAATAGAAAATTAAAAACATCTTCCTCAAGTACTGTACTCCTTTGCAAAACCATCGTAAATAGGTTCGAACGTGATGAGTGGAGCTTATGGAATCTGAATTTGTAGAAAAATGTGAAGAATTTGCTAAAAAAAACTTCTCCTTAACAAGCCTGCGCCCTGCCCAAAGAGAAGTCTTGGCACAAATTCATGATAAGAAATTTGTATTAGCAACACTTCCGACAGGTGCTGGAAAAACATTATTGTATAGCTTACCAGCATTATTTTTTGAAGATAAGCCCGTTCTTGTTATCAGTCCTCTCATTTCATTAATGAGGGATCAGGAACGACGCATGGAAAATGCAAACATATGCTGTGCTGTTTTTACTTCGGAACAATCCGAAGAGGAAAGAAAACAAGCCTGGAAAAAAATAAAAACAGGAGAGGCTAAAATTATTTTCGCTTCTCCGGAACGTTTTGTGTTACCTTCTTTTTTAAATGCCATTTCAAAAATGAATTTAAGCATGGCTGTCGTCGATGAAGCACATTGTGTCGTTTCCTGGGGACATAATTTCAGACCTGAATATTCTGAAATTGGAAAATATTTATCCAAATTGCAATTGCCAAGAATATTAGCATTAACAGCAACCGCGGGACGCAATAGTAGACTTGATATTATAAAAAAAGTTTTTCCAGAAAATACGAATGTGTTTGAATACACTTCAAATCCTTTAGGAGAAAATATCGTTGTTGAAAGCAATCGTGTTTTTTCAAATGCAGAACAGTGGGAAAAATTAGTACAAATTCTACAAAAAACAGAATCAAATAAAACGTTAGTTTATTTTCAAAGTCGTTTATTATGCGAAGAGTCCACACGAAAATTAAAAAAATTAAAAATACACTCCGTTGTTTACCATGCAGGGCTTCCTAAAAATGAGCGGAAAAATGTAGAGCAATATGTGCAAGAAGCCACTCAAAAAATTGTTGTTTGTGCAACAACGGCATTTGGTATGGGTGTTGATGTAGCAGGAATACAATTGGTTGTTGTTTTTGGATTTCCAAGTAACATAGAAGAATTTTTTCAAATGTTAGGAAGAGCGGGTCGAAGTGGAGAACCTTCAAAAGGCGTGTTACTTTGGACAGGTGCCGATCCCATTCGAAGAGAATATCAATTTAAATCTTCTTTTCCTGAACCTTCTTTATTTTTAGAACAATGTGCTCAATTTATGAGATATATGCCAAATTCATTTGGTGAAAGCTCTTTTGTTCCTAAACAAAATTTATTAGAGCTTACAAAATCAAAAAAAACAGATAATAAAGAAAAAAAACTAGATAATATTTTTGCAGGTTTAAGAATTTGCAATATCTTAGAAGACACACGTTCTGGCGAATCGTATTTTCATGTTAAGTTAACGCAAAATAAAAGTTTTGCGGATATACTAGCTATTCTTCCAGAAGGAATGACAAAACGTAGAAAAGTATTAGAAGGTTTAGTTACTCTTGTTGAAAAATGTTGGCTTGTATTAAAAGGAGCTCAAACAATCATCCCTTTGAAAATGTTGCATGATGCATGTGAACTCACACAAGAAACGTGCGAGCAAGTTTTTTTGTACTATCAAGATCAAAAAATGTTATCATTTGCTAAAATAAATCAGGATGATGCCAAAAATGGAGTAATATTGAAAAATGGCTATATTCATTTACAAAAGGAAATACCCAGATATATTTCAGCTCGAAGTCATTTTCACGCGAGCTTGCGCGAACTTGATAAGTTATCTACATCAACAACATGCAGATTATCTGCAAGTTTCGAATTTTTTGCTTCTCGCGCTATTCAGGGGGCTACAAAAAACCTTTGGCGTTGTATGCAGTGCGATATTTGTATCAGAAAGAGGACGGAATGAAAAAAACTAAAACTACGGATACAGCAACCTCACTCACTCAAAAAATTCTTGAGCAAAGAGAGAAAAACTTCCCTGTTAATTTAAAAATCCAAAGAAGTTCACAACGCTTTCGCCGCCTCTCCACTGAAGAAGTTTATCGTACTTGTGATCAAAAACTTGTTGAAATAGATAAACATAAAAAATCGGAACCAAACTATGACATTATTTCTCAAGTAAGAGCTGTAAGAGCAATTAATCTGGGCTTGGGAATCCAAAAACCTGGCTACAATATTTATGTTGCTGGAGTTCAAGGAACAGGCAAAACAAGTGTAATACGTTCCTTTCTTAAAAAAACAGCAGAACGTTGCCCGACTCCAGGCGATTGGATTTATGTTTACAATTTTAAAAATCCAGAATCTCCACACACAATGGAATTAAAAACAGGAATAGCAAAACGTTTTAAAAAACAAATGGATGAGTTAATGGAACAACTCACCGTTGAACTTGTTGATGCTTTTCAATCTGAAGAATATGAAACAAACGTAAATTCAACTGTTAATGCAAGTAATGAAAAAAAAGCAAAATTATTTAGTGAACTTGAAAAAGCGGCAAAAACTAAAAATTTTGGAGTAAAATCGACTCGAATGGGTATTGTTACGGTACCTATCATTGAAGGAAAACCTTTAAGCGAAAAAGATTACTCTGAATTAAATGATGAACAAAAAGAAAAAATAGAAGCCGAAAGAAATTTATTAGAACCTGAAGTTCTAGATTTTGCTCGTAAAGTAAGATCTATTGAAAATGATACTAAAAATAAATTAGAAGAATTGCAATCTGAATTAGGTGATTATGTTGTTAGTCAAGCTTTAATTCCCTTTCTTAAAGAATATGAATCCCAAAAAAATGTTCTTGAATATTTAGACGAAGTAAAAAAACATTTATTAGAAAATTTAAATGATTTTTTACCGGATGAAGATGATTCTGAAACAGAAGGCGAAGAATCCGTAGCTCCCACTTCTTATCATTTAAAAAAGGGAGATCCCCATCTTCCTTACCGTATCAATGTTTTTGTTGATAATACAGAAATAAAAGGCGCTCCGATCATCATTGAAAATAATCCAACCTTTTATAATTTATTTGGAAAGATTGAAAAAAATATTGAATATGGTGTTTATACAACTGATTTTAAAATGATCAAAGCAGGATCTTTGGCTCGTGCAAATGGCGGTTACCTTGTTTTAAATGCATTAGATGTCTTACGTGCACCTCAAGTATGGGATACTTTAAAACGAGTATTAAAAAACCAAAAACTTTTTATCGAAGATTTAGGTGAACAATACAGTATTTTAGCCACAAGCGGTTTAAGACCTGAGCCCATTCCATTAAATGTTAAAATTATTTTAATTGGTTCGGACTGGATTTATCGAATGCTTTATCAACATGATGAAGATTTTAATAAAATTTTTAAAATTAAAGCCGATTTTGATGCACAAATGGATCGTTCACAAAAGACCATTCAAGATTATGTTGAATTTATTTCAACAAGAACAAAAGTAGAAAATTTGTTACCTTTTGATGAAAGTGGAATCGCTGCTATCGTTGAGTTTGGAAGCCGTATTGTTGATGATCAAGATAAATTAACAACCCGCTTTAGCTTAATAAAAGACATTACCATTGAAGCCGATTTCATGGCGAAAGAATCTAAAAGCAAAAAGGTAACAAGATCCGATGTCGAAAAAGCAGTCGAAGAACGCTACGCTAGATCCTCTGCAATTGAAGATCACATTATAGAAATGTTAGAACGGAAAGACATTATTATTTCAACAACATCGAGAAGAGTTGGTGAAATAAATGGCCTTGCTGTTTACTCTTTAGGAGATTTATCTTTTGGAGTGCCAACAAGAATTACCTGTCGCACCTATAAAGGCAAACCAGGTATTTTAAATATTGAAAGAGATGCTTCATTATCTGGAAAACTCCATAATAAAGGTGTGAGTATATTAACAAGTTGGATTAATGCTAATTTTGCTAAAAAATCACCCGCAAATATTGCAGCAACAATTTGTTTTGAACAAAATTACAATGGTGTCGATGGCGATTCAGCAACTCTTGCAGAACTCTGTCTGATTTTATCAACCATTGCAAATATTCCAATCGATCAAGGAATTGGAGTAACAGGTTCTGTAAATCAGTTTGGTGAAGTACAACCTATCGGTGGTGTAAATGAAAAAGTAGAAGGGTTCTTTAAAACATGTAAATTACATGGATTAACTGGAAGACATGGCTGTATTATTCCTGTTCAAAATATCAAACATTTGATGTTAAATAGAGAAGTTCGTGAAGCCATTGAAAAAGAACAATTTCATATTTGGCCCGTTTCAAAAGTAGAAGAAGCTTTCGAACTTTTAACAGGATTCCATGCTGGTAACTGGGATGAGAAAAAGTCTCGCTTTGAAGATGGCAGTGCATTTGATAAAATTTATAAAATGCTTCATCAAAAAAGCGAAGAAAAAAAAGCAAAAGAAAAAAATGTTAGAAAAAAGAAATCCGTTAGAAAAACGAAAGTAACAAATAAAAAACCTGTACGTAAGAAAATTGCAAAATGAATTACAAAAGTAAAAATCAATTGGTTTTACAAAATTTATTCGAACTTCGAAAAGTCCATTCGGTAACAGAAAGACTTTCCTCTGGTCGTGTTTTTTTTATTGAAAATCAAATGGGGCTTTGTGATGCAACAGGTGCTATTTGGCCTATTGGAAAAAGTGAGTATTTAAACCAATCCTCCTTTAACCAAGGAGATTTAATTACATTTAGATGTAAAATATTAAAACTAAATGAAAATACGGAATCTAAATACGATGATTGTTACTTTATCAAGGTAACTGAAATTTTACAAAAGACAAATTCTTTAGAAGAATGGGAGAATGCTGTCATTCCAAATCCAATTCCTTCTAAAGATTTCATTTTAAAACAACAAAAGCAGAATGATCAAACTCAAATTTCTCATTTTTATCATTCTCCTGCATCAACAAGAATAAAACTCATTAAACAACGAAACCGCTCTTTAGAGAGAGTTCATTCTTTTTTTAAAAATAGAGGTTTTTTGTGTATTGAAACCCCGACTCTGGTTCCTAGCGGTGGAATGGAAGTCTATTTAAATCCTTTTGCTACAAATTATATCGATCATCGCGGTCAAAAATGGGAGTTACAACTTCCAACAAGTCCAGAATTTGCTCTAAAAAAAATCATGACAGAAGGAACCGAAAAAATATTTCAGCTTTCTCGTGCATACCGAAATATCGGAGAAGTTTCTAAACAACATGAACCCGAATTCATTATGTTAGAATGGTATCGAGCAAATGCAAATTTAAGAACTCTAATTGAAGATACTCAAAATTTAGTTTTGGTTTTATCCGAATTTTTAGGAACTCATTTAGATATTCCAAAACAGTGGCCTGTTTTTCGTGTTGATAAATTATTTAAAGATATTTTATCTATTGATCTCGAGCAAGTTCAAAACAGAGATTTATTTTATGAAAAAGCAAAGTTACAAAGTCACTCCATTGTAGAAAGCGATGACTGGGATAGCTTATTTTATAAATTATTTATGGAAAAAATAGAACCCTTTCTTTTGCAACAAAAAGCTTGTTTCGTTACCCATTATCCCATTCAAATGGGTGCATTAGCAGCTCAAGAGACCTCTTTAAATTCAAATAACGAAACAATACATAAGCCTTACGTAGAACGTTTGGAAGCTTATATTAACGGAGTCGAAATTTGTAATGGGTATTTTGAATTAAATGATGCTCATGTTTTAAAAGAAAGGTTTCAAAAAACAAAAACAATTCGCAACGAATTAAAGTCTGATCTACAATTTGAAAATGCCATGAAATTTGGACTCCCCCCTTGCTCTGGTAATGCACTAGGAATTGATAGAGTCATTTCCTTATTACTGGGTTTAGAGCAAATATCAAATCTTTATCCTATTCCTTTTCTTAGTCAATTTCCAAAAGATAGTGTGGCATGGGAGTAAATCAAATAAGATTGACATTTTTTAATCTAAAAATATTTTTCATATTTCAATTTTATTCTACAAATTTTTATTTTCGTGCTAAAATAAAGCAATGGATTTTGAAGCTACCGTTTTCTATTTGTTAGATGGATTTTATATGAACACACAAAATATGCAACCCACTGTTTTTTCCAAAAGATTTCAAACTTTGGCAAGATGGGTTGTTGTGATTGTTCTATGGCTCATTATTGGCTCTATTGCTATTGGAAAAGCAGGAATTTCAAACTTTATGGAATTGCTGAATGAAAAAGATGTTTTAAATCAGACCATCATGGAACTTCAAATTCAAAACCAAACTTTAGAAGAAAAAATTGTGAAATTAAAAACTTCCCCAGAAAAACAAGCCCGATATTTAAAAGAAAATTTTGGGTATATTGAGCAAGATGAATATATTTTTCAATTTAATAATAAATCTACTTTTTCCTTTGGCTCAAATAACAAAAAAATGGACAATGCTATAATTTCAGCTGAAAGTTCGCAATAAAATAATTAAGTATAAATTTTTAACATTTCATTCAATTTAAGAGGTTTTATGAATAGTAAAAAAAATTTGATTATTAAAGCGATTTTTTTAATAACGATTTCTATTCTAAATGGTTGCAAAAAAGATAGTGGTGATACGAATCCAAGTGATTCCAGCAGTCCTTCAGAGTCTATTAATAGCGCCATTTCTGGAGCTTATAGCTCTTCCACTACTGGTGGAAGTTTAACTTATTTTGATAATAAAAAAAATATATTTGATTTTTTAAAAGAAAACTTTATAGAAAAATTATCTTATGCAGGTACCTCTTGTCCTACACCATCAACATCATTGTGTTCCGGCAGTGTCATGACGTTAACTTATTCATCTTGTAATTTTAGTGGCTCTGCTGCTACTTGGAATGGAAGCCAACTACTAACTTACAGTTCAGGTACCTGTTCCACCTCCTGGCCTCCTGGAACAGCAACTTTTACTCGAACGTTTTCAACAGGAACAACGCGCACAAATGTAGCAGGAATAACTGTTACTTTAGATACGACAAACACAAGTGGCTATAGTTCACAAGTTTCAGGTGGCACAACTGTTATTGTTACAGGATCTTTTCCAGCAAGAACAATCACAATAAATGGTATTCACTTAACAGCAACAGGGACATCTAAAAAAGGAAAAACAGTAACATTATGGGATCATACCATTAACAGTGGAGCTTTAACTGTGACCAGTGGAGGTAACGTAACTGGAACTGTGGTTTTACAACACAATTTAGCAAAATATACAGCGACATCTTCTGTAAATTTAAATTATACATCAGGTTGTGTTCATCCTTCTAGCGGCTCAATTACAACAACATTTAGTGGAACTCAAACAGGTACCGAAACCCTTAATTTTAATTTATCTACCTGTGGCCAAGCCTCTTTAATTGGGACTGGAGGAAGCACCAGCACAGTTACTTTAGGCCATATATTTTAGATATTCATTTTTTAAACAAAGCAATTGCTTTTAATCTTTGTTTATCATGTTCAACAATTGGTTTTGGATAATTTTTTAAATTAACAAACATATTATTTTGATATTGATATGGGGAATGTATTTGTTTTGAGTCACATGCAATTAATTCAGGACAATGCTGTTTTATAAATGCGCCCGAAGGATCAAATTTAATAGACTGAGCTTCTGGGTTAAAAATTCGGAAATAAGGTTGCGCATCACAACCCGTTGATGCACTCCATTGCCATCCTCCATTATTCGAGGATAAATCAAAATCAAGAAGATTTTCGGCAAAATATTCTTCCCCTTTTTTATAATCAATTAATAGATCTTTTGTTAAAAAAGAAGCTACGATCATTCTTAAACGATTGTGCATCCAACCTGTTTCGTTAAAAAACCGCATAGCAGCATCAATTATTGGAAATCCGGTTAAACCTTTTTTCCATTTTTCAAAATATTCTTCCTTATTTTCCCATTTAATATAATCACATTCTTTTTTAAATACGCCTTTTTCTACATGAGGAAAATGGAATAAAATCATTTTATAAAATTCACGCCAAATAAGTTCATTTTTCCATATTTTTGCCCCTTCAGAGTGATATTGATTTGCAAATTGAAAGGCTTCTCGAATTGAAATGGTTCCAAAACGAAGGTGCATGGATAAATAGGAAGTTCCATTTTTCGCAAAAAAATCTCTTTCTTCCGCATACAAATTTATTTTAGATGAAAATTGATTTAAACAAGTTAAGGCCGCTTTTCTTCCAGGTTTGATCAAAAGATCTGTATTTTGAAAACCTATTTTTTTTAAATCAAAATCAAATAGATCATCATTTATCAACTGCTTTGGAATCATTTTATTCATATCAAACGAATTTAATTTAAAATGAGACTCATTGACTTTTTTTAACCATTCATTTTTGTATGGAGTAAAAACAACGTAAGGTTGTTTATTTGATTTTAAAATATCTTCTTTATCAAAAATAACTTGATCTTTATAAGACTTAAATTCAATATAAAGATCTTTCAATTTATTTTTTACGAATTTATCTCTCTGAATTGCATATTCTTCATAATCTTCATTCGTAAAAACACATTGTACATTATATTTTAAGGCCATTTTTGGAATTTCAATAATAGGATCCCCATAAATAATAATCATTCCTTTCCCATTATTATTTAATTCTTCCTTCATTTCATTTATGGAATCAAAAATAAATTGAACTCGTCTATCTTTTTTATTATTTAATTTTTTTAAAATAATTTCATCATAAATAAAAACAGGAATAATTTTTTCAGACAAAAAAGATGCTTTGCTTAAAGCAACATTATCTAAAAATCTGAAATCACGACGAAACCACATTATTGATGTTTTAAAATTCATCACACCCTCAATTTAATAATCAGTAAATACAAAAAAAGTCGTGATGTTTCATGAGATCTAGAAAAATAAAAACGACTGTGCTAAAAAAAAAATTCTTAGCAATCACCGCTGAAAGGTCACTCATGATACAAAGTACGATTGACGGTTTTGAAGTTTATGAATTCCATTCCCAAAATAAAAATTCAAACGAACAAGCCTTATTTTTTGCTCATGCAAATGGGATACCCGCCCAAACATATAAAAGTTTATTTGAAAAAATGTCAAATGAATTAAATTGCTCTATTTATACCTACGATATAAGAGGATTTGGCAAAACAGATTTAACAATGAATCCCGCAATACATAAAAAGACGACTTGGGCATGGCAAATATTAACAGAAGATCATTCTAATTTATTTCATAAAATTCAACAAAAAAAACCGAAAGAAACAAAATGGATTTTAAGTGGACACAGTTTAGGAGCATGGATTTCTCTACTTTCTTCAAATACACTTACTTTCCATAAACTGGTTTTATTAGATCCACCCATATTAAAACCAAATATAATCATTCTTTGGTCTATTTTAAATATTATGAATAAAAGACATTTAAGCCCTATGAGTAAAAAAGTAAATCGTCGTAAAGTCCAATTTGCTTCTATTGAATCTGCTTTTCAGGAACTTAAAAAAAGCAAATTAATGAAAAATTGGCCAGATGAAATTATCAAAGATTATATTGAAGGAAGCTTTAAAGAGCTTAAATTAAATAATGAAGTTATTTTAAGGCATACTCCTAAATGGGAGGGTTATATTTTTGAAGAATATCCATTTGCTGCATGGTATGGTTTTCTTAAAATAAAAAAACAAATCCGCAATAATATAGAACCCATATTTTTAATTGGCGAGTATAGCGATACATGTAATCCAAAATCAAAAAATTGGATTAAATTATTTTTTCCTAATTTAAAATGGCATATCATTCCAAATGGGGGGCATATGTTTCCTTTTGAAAGACAAGATGAAACCATTAATTTATTCAGAAATATCTAACGGGTTTTTAATTAATAAAAAATCTTAAAAAATAAAGCAATCTTAATTCTATTATTTAATATTACCTTTAGCTAAAATAACCCTTACTTGAATATCATCTCCTGCTCAAAATACCATGTAAGATAATATTACATAATAAGAGAATAAAATATTAATTATAAAAAAATCATTCAGTTATAAATATTTTTACATACTCTAAGGTGTCCAAAGAAATTACAAATCCATAATTACTTTTAAAGATACCCAAAAAATATTTAATTATTTTGGCAGTCTATTTAACGCAAAGAAAGGGTTAATATGCTAAAAAACGTTAAATTTAAATGTACTTCATTGTTGTTTGTTTCGTTTGCCTTTTTTCATTCTCAAAGTTACGCTGACTCGCAAAATATTTTAAATAAAATGAATCAAAACATCAACTTTTTGAATATAAATGCACTACAAGGGAAATCCCTGAAAGAAAAAAATGATCTTATTCCTGCTCCATTGACAGACTTAGAGGGGCTAAAACAATACACAAAAGACCATCAAGGAAATCTCCCAAATGTATATGGCAAATTGGATTTAAACGATATTAGTCTCAATAATGCGTATATTTCTGGGGGATTTAAGAATTTTCCTATTCAGCTAAATTGCATGCAACAACCCGTTTGTAATACTCGTCTTGAAATTGGTGATTTGGGAAATGGCGTCTTTCGTATTGCTGCTTATGATAAAAATACAAAAAAAAGTGCTGAATTAAGCATAAAATTTACACAGGATGGTGACGGTTATGTCAGCACTTCTAACCAAGCTTATACCTTAGAACAACCTGGAACAAATGAGGTCATTAATACAGACAATTATGTCGATGTGAATCCTGTTATGTGAAGTGTCAATCGCAAAATAATCTTTTAAAAGCTGAATTTAAAAACCCAGCATTTTAATTAAGAATTCTTGTAAACTTTCATAATTAATTTTAATTTCCCCTTTGATAAGCTTAACATCCTGTTAT
>RRZT012809711.1_pt1 | contig 127139 bp, 108 predicted proteins | sample 2165551 | NCBI WGS metagenome assembly RRZT01 (sample SAMN10456910, study PRJNA506462) | wastewater metagenome | biome: wastewater; feature: sludge; material: wastewater sludge; isolation source: wastewater sludge with Escherichia coli K12::gfp cells carrying plasmid... | place: USA: Moscow... | reverse complement strand
GGATCCGCCTCCGTCTTCGTCCTAGCTCCGCGCCACGACATGAGAGGGTTGACCTCCGCATACACGTGGTTGAGGCTCTCAACACCAAGATCAATTCCAAGTTCGCTGGCAAGCATGCCCAGAACTTCACGATCAGGCATGGTGCGTGATGCAATCGACTGGCCGAAGGGACGTAGGCGACCTTCCCAGTTGATAAACGTGCCGTTCTTCTCGACGGGAGGCGCGACCGGGAAGACAACATCCGCTAGGGAAGTCACTTCCGTATTGCGAACCTCCAGAGCCACAACAAAGCTCGTCTTCTCAATGGCATCGCGCGCTGCGGCCGGGTCTTCCCAGTCGCGCAGATCGATTCCACCGATGACGAGGGCGTCTAAGCGACCTTCGGCTCCAGCCTTAAGCATCTGCGTCGCGGTCAATCCTTCGGCCGCTGGTAGCGCGCCCCAGCCAAGTGAATCCCTGGCTTCAGCATCTGCCACGGGACGCCCGAAGGGCAGCAGGTTGGGTAGCAGACCGGCATCAACCGATCCCCTGTCGCCGCTTCTGCGAGGAACCCATGCAATCTTGGCTCCCGTGCGTGAGCAGAGGCGTTCAAGTGCCGCAAAGAGCCCGGGAGTCTGCGCGGCGCGTTCACCCACCAGGATGACACCGCCGTCGGCAAGTCCTTGGAACAGGTCCGCGTGTGCGCCATCTTCCGCGATCGCCTCAACGGCCGCTACTTCGTCACCTGGGCGAGCTGCAATAAGCTGCGCGTCCAACTTTTCGCTTCCGCGTGACAGTAGTGGAGCGATGGTTGCGACCTTCACCGTTCCGACGCTCAGCCCCTTACGCAAACGCAGGAACAGCGAGCCGCATTCGTCCTCGGCCTCTAAGGCCACAAGGAGTGCAGTCCCGCTCTTCTGGACGTCCTCGTACGTAACGCCGAGGCCGCGTCCCGCGACGTGGGCTCCGAGGAAGCCCAGTTCCTCGTCACTCTGTCTGCGCCAACGGGCGTCCACGTTGTTGGTACCGAGGACCACCCGAGCAAACTTTGACCATGTCCAGGCATCCTCAAATGTGCTCCGCCCCCCGGGTAGCAAGCCGACACCGTTCCCCTTAGCGGCTTTTGCGAGGCCCTTGGCAGCGCGGTCAAGCGCATCAGACCAAGAGGTGCTAACGAGTTTTCCGTCTTCGCGTACAAGGGGAAGGCTGAGGCGATCCCGTTGTTTGTACCAGGGGAACGCGAACCGGTCTTTGTCGGTAATCCACTCCTCGTTGACCTGGGGATCATTCCCGGAGAGCTTCCTGGTCACCTCCGCGCGACGAACGTCAATGCGTACCGCGCTTCCGGAAGCATCGTGCTCGGCGACCGAAGGCGTTGAGACGAGGTCGAAGGGGCGGGCACGGAACCGATAGGTTGCCGATGTCAGCGCACCGACCGGGCAGATCTGAATGATGTTTCCCGAGAAGTACGAGGCAAAGGTACGCCCCGCCATGTCCTTGTCAGACTTCTTCTCAGGACCTGAGTAAACGGAAGAAATGATTCCTTCCTGCCCGTAGGGGCCGGAAATGGCGGTACGTTCCGGGCCTGCGACGCCCTCGACAAAAAAGTCAAGAACTTCGGCGTCAAATGTACCGACCTGCTCACCCATGAAGTGGTGGTGATCCTCTGGCGAGGAGCCCCCACCGCGACCTTGGAGATCGAGGAAAGCATCCCCGGGGATCTCTTTGGCAAACCTGACGCAACGCTGGCAGAGGATGCAGCGGTCCCGATCCAAAAGAATCTGGGTGGTGAGCCGCATCGGCTTCTTGTAAACGCGCTTGGCACCGTGGAAGCGAGAATCCGGCTCGCCCTCGGTCATTGCCTGGTTCTGCAGTGGGCATTCGCCGCCCTTATCGCAGATTGGGCAATCAAGGGGGTGGTTGATGAGCAGGAACTCCATCACGCCGGTCTGTGCCTTGAGCGCAACCGCAGAGGTGTGCTGCGTGTTGACAACCATCCCGGGGCTGACTTCGATGGCGCATGACGGCTGAGGCTTCGGCATCATCCTCAAGTTGCCATCACGGTCGGGGGTTCCCACGTCGACCAGACACTGTCGGCATGCGGCGACCGGCTTCAAGAGAGGGTGGTCACAGAAGCGCGGAATGCGGATACCAGCCTGCTCGGCAGCGCGAATAATCAGCGTTCCCGCGGGAGCTTCAACCTCGGTACCGTCGATGGTGAGCGTCACCATGTTGTTCTCAGTCACTGAGCACCTCCCTGGGGAAAGATCGTCGAACGCTCATAGGGGAAGAGTTCCCATGCGGGCGTCGTCATTCCGGCTTCGAACTCCTCGCGGAACAGCTTCAGAGCCGACATGACCGGGGTAGCGGCAGCGTCACCGAGGGCGCAGAATGAGCGGCCCGCAATGTTCCCTGCAACGTCGTCAAGTAGTTCGAGGTCGCCAGGGCGTCCCTCACCTCTCTCAAGACGCAACATGATCTGCTTGAGCCAGTAGGTACCCTCACGACAGGGGGTGCACTTGCCACAGGATTCGTGCTGGTAGAACTCCGTCCACATACGGATTGTTCTCACCACCGATGTTGTTTCGTCAAACATCTGCAGTGCGCGGGTGCCAAGCATGGAGCCTGCCGCCGCAACGCCCTCGTAGTCGAGGGGAACATCGAGATCCTTTTCGGTGAACAGCGGGGTTGATGATCCACCTGGCGTCCAGAACTTCAACTTGTGCCCCTTGCGGATCCCACCGGAGTATCCGAGGAGTTCCCGCATGGTGACACCGAAAGGTGCCTCGTATTGGCCTGGCTTCTCTACGTGTCCTGAAACGGAGAAGAGGCCGCATCCCTTCGATCGCTCAGTCCCCATTGAGGCGTACCACTGTGGGGAGTGACGGAAGACGAGGGCGACATCCGCGATGGTCTCAACGTTGTTGACAACGCTGGGTCGGGCGTAGAGACCGGCGACGGCCGGGAATGGTGGCTTCAATCGGGGGTGTCCGCGCCGCCCCTCTAGGGAGTCGAGCAGTGCTGTTTCTTCACCGCAGATGTAGGCTCCTGCACCCGCGTGGGCAGTGACTTTGAGTCCGTCGAGCAGCCCGGCTTCTTCAGCCTCATGGATGGCTTCCAGCAGACGCCGGTAGACGTGGACGACCTCGCCCCTCAGGTAGATGAAAGCATGGTGGCAGTTGATCGCGCGTGATGCGATGGCCACACCTTCAACCAGCAGGTGAGGGTCCGCCATGATCAGCGGAATATCCTTGCAGGTGCCCGGCTCAGATTCGTCGGCGTTGACCACCAGGTAACGTGGCTTGCCATCATCGGGAGGAAGGAAAGACCATTTCAACCCGGTGGGGAATCCAGCGCCACCACGGCCCCTGATTCCCGCGTCCTTAACGGCTTGTGTGATGTCGGCGGGCGCCATCTCTTTGGCCCGCTTCAGACCCTGGTAGGCACCATTGCGAAGCGCGGTCGCCAGAGTCCATGATTCCTCGGTGTCCCAGTACTTGGTCAGTGCCGGGGTCAAGGGGTCGGGGGCTGTGAAGGTCTCCATCACTTATCTCCCTTCGCTTCTGCGGTATCTGCCGGCCAGACATAGTCGAATGGGTCCACCGGTTGTGGTTCCTGCCAGTCGTTGGCAGCTGCGACGTCAAGACCCTGGAAGGTAGGTTTGCCGCCACTGGGCCCCTGGTTTGCGAGACCGTCGCGGAAGCCAGCCAGTGTACGTTCGTTCTCTTTGAAGGTCCGCATCACGTTTGGACCGCGGGTGGGATGAACCGGGGTGCCGTCCTGCAGGTCGGAGACCAGCGCCTGTGCGGATTCCGGGGTTTGATTGTCGAAGAACTCCCAGTTCACCATGATTACCGGGGCAAAGTCGCAGGCAGCATTGCATTCGATGCGTTCCAGCGTGATCTTTCCGTCGGCAGTTGTTTCATCGTGGCCCACGGCAAGGGTCTTTGAGAGCTCATCGAAAATCTGCTCCCCGCCCAGCACGCCACACAGTGCGTTGGTGCAGACACCCACGTTGTAGTCACCGTTGGGGTGACGCTTGTACTGGGTGTAGAAGGTCGCGACAGCTGAAATCTGCGGTTGGCTCATGCCGAGGACGTCGGCACACAGCGCGATCCCATCGGGACTCACGTAGCCCTCCTCCGACTGCACCAGGTGAAGCATCGGGAGCAGGGCTGAGCGTGCGTGACCTTCAGGGTAGCGCGCAATAATCTCACGGGCATCGGCCTCAAGCCGAGCCTTCGTTTCGGGAGCATAGGTCATCTGTCAACGCCTCCGGCTACTGGGTCGAACGAGGCCAGGGAGACAACGACGTCGGCCAGCTGGCCGCCCTCGGTCGCCATGGACAAGGACTGAAGGTTTGAGAAAGAAGGGTCTCGGAAGTGAGCTCTGAAGGGGCGGGTGCCACCGGCTGAAACAAGGTGGGTGCCGAGTATGCCCTTCGGGTGCTCCACCTGCTGGTAAACCTGTCCCGCTGGCACCTTGAATCCTTCGGTTACCAGTTTGAAGTGGTGGATCAATGCCTCCATGGACTGTCCCATGATCTTGGCGATATGCTCCGGGCTGTTGCCCTGACCGTCCGGGCCAACCGAGAGGCTTGACGGCCAGGCAATTTCCTTGTCGGCGATCATCACCGGCGCGCCCTCGGTCTCATCGAGACGCTTGAGAACCTGGTCGATGATGCGGAAGGACTGGTAGCACTCATCAAAACGAACAAGTGTGCGGTTGTACGCGTCTGAGGAGTCGTACGTCGGCACGTCAAACTCGTAGTTCTCGTAGCCGCAGTAGGGGTCATCCTTACGCAGGTCTGTCTCAAGGCCACCCGCGCGTAGCGAAGGACCTGTAAGGCCCAGAGCCATCATCGCGGACATCGACAGGTAGCCCGTACCGATGAAGCGCTTCTTGAAGATCGGGTTCGCGAGGGTGAGATCTTGAAGCTCGCCAATATCGCGTCGTACGTTGGGCATGAGCGAACGAACGTACTCAACGGTTCCCTCAGGCATGTCGAGTGGGACGCCGCCCGGACGCACAAACCCGTGGTTCATTCGCAAACCGGTGATTCGTTCAAAGATGCGGAGGATCTCTTCGCGGCCGCGGAATGCGATGGTCATCATCGTTGTCGCGCCCAACTCGTTACCGCCGGTACCGATGGCGATCATATGTGAACCAATACGGTTCAACTCCATGAGGAGTACGCGAATCAGCGTTGCTCGCTCCGGGATCTGCTCTGTGACACCGAGCAGCTTCTCCACACCGAGGCAGTAGGCAACCTCTTGGAAGAAGGGCGCAACGTAGTCCATCCTGGTAACGAAGGTGGTGCCCTGGGTCCAGTTGCGGAACTCCATGTTCTTCTCAATACCCGTGTGCAAGAAGCCGACATCGACCCTTGTTTCACGGACCTGCTCGCCGTCCAACTCAAGAATGAGGCGCAGAACGCCGTGTGTTGACGGGTGGACAGGACCCATGTTGAGGACGATGCGCTCCGTGGAGATGCGACGCACCTCTTCTATGACATCTTCCCAGTCACCGCCTGCGGCCATGACATCCGGGTAGTCTTCGAGCCTGGGGTCATCGCCGCCGGGCGTCGCGAAAATCTTCGCTTGCTGGCTCATTAGTTGTATGACCTCCGTGTATCGACAGGGGGAATCGTTGCCCCACGGTACTCAATCGGAATACCCCCAAGTGGGTAGTCTTTCCTCTGCGGGTGACCGACCCAGTCCTGGGGCATTTCAATGCGGGTAAGGCCGGGGTGTCCCTCAAAGATCACACCCATCAGATCCCATCCCTCACGCTCGTGCCAGTCGTTACCCGGGTAGATATCAACGATCGAGGGGATGCGTGGATCATCCTCGGAAACCGCGACCTCAACATAGATGGTGCGCTTGTGCGTAAACGAACGGAACGGGTAGAGCCCATGCAGTTCACGCCCCTTATCTCCGGGGTAGTTCACCGTGGAGACACCAAGACACATTTCGAAACGCAAGTCCTGGTCGTCGCGAAGCTGCTTTGCAACGAAACGGAGGTGATCGCGGGTGACGCCGATGATTAGCTCGTCTCCCTGGTTGACGACGACCTTTTCTATGACGTCCTCAACCTTCAGCCCCGCCTCGACAATCAGCTCTTCGAGGACGTCAACGGCCTCGTCAAACCACCCACCGTAGGGGCGCTGGCTGGCGCCGGGCAGAGAGAATGTTTCGACAAGGCCGCCAAATCCGGTCGTGTCACCATCGTCGATAACCCCAAACGAGCCGTGACGAACCGAGATCACCTCGGGGCTTTCAAAACGATTGTCGGGCCGCTGCAGATCCTTTCCAGAATCTGGGCCGACATTATGCCGATCCAACTCACTCATGCGAGAAGCCCTTTCATCTGACTTGTCGGGGTAGCAGCCAGGGCAGCCGCCTCTGCTTTGCGCGCGATCTCTTCACGGTGGGCGCCCAGGGGTTCTTTTCCGATCTGCTCGCGCAACGTCAAGACCGCGTGGATCAACGCTTCGGGGCGCGGGGGGCAACCGGGCAGATAGACGTCAACCGGAACTATGTGATCGCACCCTTGAACAATGGCGTAGTTGTTGAACATCCCGCCGGTAGAGGCGCACGCACCCATTGAGATAACCCACTTGGGTTCGGGCATCGCGTCATAGACGCGGCGCACAACCGGCGCCATCTTCTGGCTGACACGTCCCGAGACGATCATCAAGTCCGCATGACGCGGTGATGCACGGAAGACTTCAAGACCAAACCTTGCCATGTCGAACCGGGGCGTTCCTCCGGCCATCATCTCGATGGCGCAGCAGGCTAGTCCCATGGTGACCGGGAACTGTGAGTGCTTTCGAGCCAGACCGAGCACGTTCTCCATGCTGGTGAGTCCAACCCCTGCGGGCAACTTCTCTTCAAGACCCATGATTATCTCTCCTTAGGTCCAGTCCAGGCCCTTGCGGCGCAGTTCGTAGATGTAGGGAACGGTGATCAACCCTAAGAATAGGAGGATTGAAAACAACCCGAAGAGGCCAAGTTGATTGAACGTTACGGCCCACGGGTAGAGGAAGACGACCTCGATATCGAAAATGATGAACGTCATCGCGACCAAGTAGTACTTGACCGGAAAGCGGCCATCTTCAATGTGCTGGGGTCCCGGGTCGATACCGCACTCATAGTTCTGCGCCATGACGCGGTTCTTCTGCTTCGGACCCAGAATGGCCGAAGCACCGAGACCGCCGACAGCAACCGCGAGGGCGACTGCCGCCATGATCAGAAGCGGGACATAAGGATTAGTCATCGTTCCTCCCGGTGGCTTGGTGCACTAGGTTCATACTTTTGCCACCACCTTGGTGAGCATGCTGATTAGCCGGTCGTCAACGTCGCCACCGCTTCGTTCATAACCGTCGGATAGAAGCTTGTTTACAAGTTTCATGAGCCTGCGACGTGGCAAACCGTAGTAGGTGCACAAACGCATGATCTTTGGGTTCTCAATAAGAGCCACAAAGATTCGGCCCAAAGAGTAGTAGCCCCCGTACGTCTCAGTGAGGGATTCAGGATAGGAGCTCATGGCAATATCGAAGCCTGCCTCTGAGGACCTCGAGAAGGCAGAAGCCGCGGAGTCTGCTAGGAATCGCCCAGCCTTGAGTGCTGGTGCTATTCCCTCCCCATTGAACGGAGAGACCATCCCGCCGGCGTCGCCCACCAGTGCTAAGCCGTTGGTGTAGTGCGGCTTGCGGTTGAAGGACATTGGAAGAGCTGCGGAACGAAGTGGTCCGACCTGGTTCTCCGGGGTGAACTCCCAATCTGCCGGGAGGTGCGCAACCCACTGCTTGAAAACCTGCTTGTAGGGAAGTTGGGTGGCTGTTGCATCCGATGACACGGATCCGAGGCCGACATTGACCAAGCCGTCGCCGACGGGGAAGATCCAGCCATAACCTGGTAGTAGCTCGGAGTTGCCGGGTTCGCCATTCCATAGCTCGAGGTGGGATTCCATCCAGGAATCATCTGCTCGAGGAGAGCGGAAGTAGGTCCGTGCAGCGACACCAAGGGGCCTGTTCTTCTTCTTTTCGATTCCGAGCGAGGTGGCCAGTCGTGCCGACACTCCCCCGGCGTCGACAACCAGTGGCGCCTTGAACTTGACAAGTCTGGCATCGTTGCCGCGACCCACCCGAGCCTCAACCCCGATAACACGGCCGGTCGCAGAATGTAGCGCACCGATCGCCACATGGTTCTCATAGAGACGAGCTCCCGCACCCTGTGCCTTAGCAACGAGATCCGCATCAAGTTCAAGTCGGGTTCGAGCCATGCCGTATCCAGGCAGTGTCGCCTGCTCCGGCCACTCAAAATAGACCTCATTACCGCCACCAATGACCCGCAAACCACGGTTGCGCATCCAACCGGTGGTGTCCACACCCATGAGTGACAGTTCAGCGACCGCGGCTGGTGTTAGCCCATCACCGCAGACCTTGTCGCGAGGGAACGCCGCTTTGTCTAGCAATGCGACATCAAATCCCAGGGATGCGAGGTGGTATGCGGCAGATGCACCACCGGGACCCGCGCCAACTATGACGACATCTGCTTCTGCATCGAAGCGAATATCGTCGGCCACCGGGAACTCCTCACACTTATGACACCACGTGGTTCCACGCAGCCCGTCACCTACAGTACCCACATGCAACACGAAAGGCAGAAGTGGCAGATTCGCAACGAAAAGACCTACTGCAACGACAGGGGTAGCCGCGAAATTGGCAAGACGTAACTATCTAATTTCGACTCACGGTCGGACGTCTGGTTTCACACCCCTGTGGAGGGCAACCGTGCCGTAGGTGAGATTTCGGTAGGCGACATCTTTCCACCCCGCGTCAAGCATCATTTCCGCGAGGGTGTCTTGGTCATGCCACTGCAGAATCGACTCAGAGAGATAGTCGTATGCGCCACCTGCCTGAGATGCCATACGCGCGATCCTGGGGGCCACGTGACGAAGATAGAAGCCGTGCGGAACCCGAGCAAACGCGACAGGCGTGGAGAATTCGCAGATGACTATGCGTCCGCCCGGTTTAGTGACCCGATACATCTCATTGAGGGCGAGGGGGACGTCCTCGACGTTCCTAATTCCGAAGCTAATCGTCACGGCGTCGAAGGTGTCGTCATCAAACGGCAGGTCCGTTGCACTTCCCCAAACAAAGGAAATCTCCGGGTGTTTGCCGCGCCCAACTTCAAGCATTCCTTCCGAAATATCGCAGACAACAACGCTCGCACCAGCTTCGTGTAGCGGCATTGACGACGTCCCCGTCCCACCGGCGAGGTCAAGGATTTTCCATCCGGGCTTGGGATCAATAGCTGCTCGAACGGCACGGCGCCACAGGTAGACCTGCCCCAGGGAGATGACATCATTTGCCAAGTCGTAGTTCGGTGCCACGACGTCAAACATTGCCGCGACCTCGTCTGGCTTCTTTGTTTCATCCGCGCGAATGGTCCCAACCTCAAGGCTTTTCTTCACGACCGCTCCATATGCATCTAGTAGGGGTTGTCCGCAGACATTGTTGCATCTCTTGGCGTGGGTGCTTGACGCGGGTGGCCGTAAGGTGTGGTTAACGCCTGCGACAGCGCCGCACCGCTAGGCTAAATGCACGCGCCGAGGGGTTCGACGCTAGAACCGACGATGAAGAGGCTTCTGAAATGGCACACGATTCTTTGCTTCAGCTCCACGTACGGGTGCGGGAGCTTTCGTCAGCACCCGAAAACCTCCTTGATCTTGTCCCTGTCAGCGAGGACGTATCGGCCTGGCTCGGCATGGACGTGTCACTTCTCGGGTGGGGCAATGCCGCTCTCCTCGAGTTTTCAGGTTCCCACGCCATGCGCGATGCTGCGCGCGCCTGGGATTTCCTAGCTGCGAACGCCCTCGTTGAAACAGACTACGAGGGCGCCCCGCCACCCGTGCAGTGGCCACTCTCACTTGCGTCGTTCGGGTTTGCGGCTCAGTCAACCGGCTACCTGATTGTGCCGGAGTTCTCAGTGGTAACAGCCGGTGAGCAAATCTGGGCAGTCACTGTCGCGTCCGGCGTGCGTCCTCCCAACCCTCTTGAGGTGTTGGCAGAGGACCCTGCCCGTGTTCCCCGCCCCTCCGGTCTGTGGACTGAACCCGGCCGCATGACACAGACCCGCTGGAAGGAAGCAGTACGACGCCTTGCGAAAATGTTGCAGTCGGGCGCGGCCTCAAAGGTAGTTTTAACCCGAGACATAGTCGTTTCCGCATCGCAGCCAATCGATGAACGCTTCCTCCTTCGCGAACTGAAGGAACGCTATCCATCCACCTGGGTTTACGCGGTTGAGGGCCTGGTTGGCGCCACGCCGGAGATGCTTGCCTCCCTTCGCAGCGGGCGCTTTACCTCCCGGGTCCTTGCGGGAACGTCTGAGCCGGGTGAGGGAGAGAGCTTGCTCGCCTCCGTGAAGAACCGAACGGAACACCACCTCGCAGTGGAGTCCGTCGCCCGCGCCCTGGCGCCACTTGCCGAAGCGATGACCGTGCCCGCGGAGCCCTCCCTTTTGGACCTCCCCAACGTCACGCACCTGGCCACCGATGTTGAGGCAGTTGTCAGCGGCGCCAACGTCCTCGACATTGTTGGGGCCCTGCACCCCACAGCGGCTGTTTGTGGGACTCCCACGAGCCTCGCGTTCAGCATTCTTGAAGACTTGGAGGGCACCCAGCGAGGCCGTTACTCCGGACCCGTGGGATGGATCGATGCCGCGGGTGATGGCGAGTTCGGAATCGCCCTGAGGTGCGGCCAGCTCTCAGAAGATCACAAGCAAATCCGCGTTTTCGCAGGTGGCGGCATCATGCCGGATTCCGTCCCCGACCTCGAGCTCGCGGAAACCCGCGCCAAGATGAGGCCCGTCTTGGAGGCACTGGGCGTGGAGTAGTCAGGCCCCACGCGAGGGCGGGGGCCTGACTCCAGTCGCTACCGCTGCTGAAGGGTGACGAGAACCTGCTGCTGCACGCCGTTACGCACCACATCCAACGTCACTTGGTCGCCCGCGCTGTACCTGCGCACGTACCCGGTCAGTGAGGGCCCGGAAGTTACAGAGCTACCATTGATCCCAACGATCACGTCACCTTGGATTAACCCCGCTGCTTCCGCTGCACTGCCAGGGTTCACTGTGGCAACTAACGCTCCAAGTCTGTTGTCTTCCCCAACGAGGACGGAAGATGTGCTGATTTGAACTCCAAGCATCGCGTGCTGTGCCGACCCCGTCTCGATGATCTGACTGGCTACCGACTTCGCTAAGTTCACAGGAATGGCAAACCCCAGTCCGATTGAACCGGCTTCCGAGGACGAGGAACCCATCGACGCTATTGAGGAGTTAATTCCAACCACGGCTCCCTGCGCGTTGAACAGTGGGCCGCCCGAATTACCGGGGTTTATGGACGCATCGATCTGGATAGCGTTGGTCACAACGACCTCTGTCTGTGCCTGTGCCGCACTATCCGCGGAACTAGATACCGCCACGGGTCGGTCGAGCGCAGAAATGATACCTGTGGTCACGGTGTCGGCCAGTCCAAGCGGGGCACCAATGGCCATGACGGGCTGCCCAACTTCGAGTGTTGAAGAGTCCCCGAGGAGAGCTGCTGTCAGGTCAGTTGGAGGGTTATCTAAAGTCAGAACTGCAAGGTCGGTCGTCGGATCCGTGCCGGTGATTGTCGCCGAGTAAAGACGTCCGTCATGCAGTGTCACGGTGATGTTTCCGCCTTGTGCGGCGCCGGAAACAACGTGATGGTTGGTGATGATGTGGCCGGAAGAATCGATAATGACACCGGAGCCACTAGCCGCTTCAGTTGCACCTTCGACGAGGATGCTCACTGTTGCGGGACGCACAGCCGCGGCAACTGCCTGCCAGTCTGGGGCACCTTCTGTTGCCTCGACCGGTTCGACGACGTCTGCGGGCTCCGAATCCGTAGTCTCGCTACTTCCACCTGTCATTGCGGGAGCGGTGTCAAAGGGGGACTGCGCACCCCAGACCCCAAATACAACTGCCAGTGTCACCAAGACAGCCAGAATCATTGCCAAAATCAAAGATGCCCACCCGGGCCCGCTTCTGCGTCCTCGATGACTCTCTTGAGCCCGAGATGCGGGGGGTGGGGTGAACCGTGCGGTATCCATACTCTGCGCGGGGACAACGGCCACTTCTTCCAACGGAATGCGTAGCGGGCGCTGTGGTTCAGTCATGATTCTCCCTTCAATCTACTGGTGTAAGTATGCGGTTCCTACCCCGGTCTGGTCGAGATGATCCAGGAATTTCGGTAACAGCGAAGAACTGGGATTTGCCCCTGACCCGTAGTATCAGATAGCACGCCCACGCAGAGCGGCGAACACTTCGGTTGGCCTTTCCAACGGAACGTGAATCACGCTGCGTCCCACTATCGGCACGGCCAGTGCGCCGCGGAGTTCCCCCACCGTTGCGACCGTCACGGCTTCCCAGCCGCAAGCGCGGGCAGCAGCCGGTATGTCGATCCTTTGCGCCACCGCAAAGTACTTTTCATAGAGCTCTTCGGGTGCGCTGCCATGCTCAAGGGAAGCAAAAATTGAACCTCCCCGGTCGTCCAGAACTATCACCTGGATATCGGGATCGTAATCCGGTCGAGCTGCCAACGTTGGCAGGTCATAGCAGAACGTCAGATCGCCAACCACAACTCGCATCGGCCTGTGCCTCATCGCCTGCACGCCAAGCGCAGATGCGATGCTCCCGTCGATGCCAGCTAATCCCCTGTTCGCAAAAACACTCGCTCTTCCAGGCGCCCTCGCCGCAATATCAAAGGCTCTCACCGCATTCGATGCGCCTAACCACAGGTCTGTTCCCTCGGCCTGCCCCCAAATCTCTTCGGCCGTAGTGACGTGGTCAAGTTTTTCATCGCGACTATGTTGGTCGAGGACGCGATCAACTCGGGTAGCCGCATCCCTCCACGTTGCAAGCCACCGTTGTGCATCATCATCCCCCTCAGAACGGTCGGCCGCAGCGATGGAGGCAGCCTCAACCAGCCCGCGCACCTCCAGTGGCACCACGACCTCGACCTTGCCCCAGAGGTCCGTCCATTCATGGTGGTTTGCCAGTGCCACAATTCGCACATCAGGCCGTTGCAACAGCCTCATCACCTGGCGGGAAAGCGTTGGCTTTCCAAGCACAAGTATCTGCTCCACTTGCGCGCCGCACATCTCAATAACCCAGGGGGAATGCGGGATCCATGTCTCACAGTCACAGAGTCCCGACGTCGGTTCAGCAATCACAGGAATCATGCGCTCACCTGCTTGTTTCGTGAGTTCCCGCGCCGCCGCCAAGTCGCCCGGATCAACGCTGCCCGCGACCACAATGGTGGACAGTCCCGGCTGCACCAGCTCTTCCCAACGCGGAATCTGCGTGCCTGCTGCCTCACGTCCGAGGGCGTAGAGCGCCGGATTCTCACGTTCCTTCCCCTCGATCTGCCCCTCCGTGACAGCGGTGGCAAACGCAGAAAAGTCTGACGGCACCAGCGGGTCAGCTAAAGCAACATTTATGTGTACGGGACCACTACGCCCTCCCATGCCAAGTCCGCGCGCCAGCGCCCGCCACACCCGGTTGCGGACCCCTAAAGCATCAGAGCCCTCTGGAATGTCCACTCCAATGCAGACAGTTGACGAGAACATGCCGGCCTGGTGCGTTGCCTGCGAGGCCCCCACGCCAACCATGTGAAATGGTCGGTCCGCTGTGACCGCAATGACAGGTAGGCCCTGATGCCGCGCCTCTTCCAGTGCTGGGTGAAGTTCGGCGACAGCTGTGCCCGACGTGGTGATAACTGCGACCGGCACGCGTCCTCCCAGTGCCTGCGCCGCACCCAGAGCCCAATAGCCCGCGCCCCTCTCTTCAGCAAACGTGTGAACGTTGACCCGCCCGGCAGCTTCTTCCGCCGCCAGAACGTATGCGAAAGGCGCGTTTCGTGAGCCGGGGCAGTACGCAAACTCAGTTGCTCCCGAAGAGATCAGCGCACTCACAACCGCACGCGCCACTTTCAAACTAGGGGGCTCCATTAGGCTCACCTCTGCTCCTCCCCTTTTCGCAGGACACTAGCAACCCTCTCCAGGCGCTCGTGCCAAAGCTGCTTCACTGAACTCTCAACCTCATCCGCATGGGGGTTCAGTGCGGAGAGCGTCGCCACTTTCGCCTGCTCCACATCAATCTGTCCATCTACCGCAACAAGGGGCTCGGCAAGCACATCACCGACAAACATGGTGGCCGTGTTAAGTCCGCAGGCATGCTGAAGGTTCGGTAACGAGGCAGCAAGCGCCACCCCAGCGGCGATTCCAACTGAGCTGTCAAGGGCAGACGAGACAACAGTCGGAAGCCCGATCGCTGAGCCGAGCCTACGCGCCTCCGCGATTCCGCCCAGAGGGGCAACCTTCAGCACCGCAATGTCTGCTGCACTCATGTCGCGTACCGCTTGCGGATCATCTGAGCGCCGTATCGACTCGTCTGCTGCCAGGGGTACCCTTGTGTGGCTTTTGAGTTCCGCCAAATCCTCGGTTGAGCCAACGGGTTGTTCAGCGTATTCCAAGCCACCCAGCACTCGAGCCGCCCGGTTGAGAGCGTCAAGCATTTCCACGGCATCAGGAACACTCCAGCCCGCGTTGGCATCGATCCTGATCCGCGCCTCCGCACCGTGGTTTTCGTAGAGGGCACGCGCGACAGCCTCCACCCGCTCCAAGTCCTCTTCCAGCAGTTGGCCACGCTCGGCGACTTTAACCTTGGCTGTGCGACACCCACGCTGCTTCTCAACCCGTTGCAGCGCCTTCTTGACGCTGCAGGCCGGAATGGTCACATTGACGGGAACTGCGCCGCGGACCGCACGCGGGGTGGGAATGGTTGCAGATGCTATGCCACTTGCGAGCCACCGGGATGACTCCACGGCGCCGTAGTCCCAAAAGGGCGCAAACTCGCCCCACCCGGCAGGGCCCCGCAAGAGGATGCCCTCACGTCTTGTGATGCCACGGAACCGAATGTTCATCGGCAGAATGAATACTACGACCTCGTCAATGTCCCCAAGGGTCGCCCGCGCGTCGTCACTAAGCCAAGCCAAGGGGAGAGCGGAGAGACCGGGGCGTGGGTAAGTTGTCACCACCGAAGTCTATATAGTGAGCTCATGATTCTCATTGCTCTTCTGGCGGGTGTACTTGGCCTTGCGGGTTCTCTAGCGCTGCGTAGAGACACGGCCCGAGCCCGATCGCTGCGCAACTCGAAGGGTTTGGCAGACGAGCGGTTTATTCTCCTTGCACTACCCGGCGTCTCTCTGTTTCTTCTGGGAGCGGGACTCCTGGGTCTCATACTCCCAGGAATTGGTGGCGCACTGGGCAACGTCCTCGGCGTCCTCCTCGCGATCCCATGTGTCGCCATCATCGGGTTTGGCGCGTACCTGGCAATCCTGGGGTTTGGTTCGGGCCCGGCTCCCAGTTGGGCCAAGCCAAAGTCAGACCGTTAGTCAGCCGTGTAGATTGTCTTGGTCCGCCATCCTTCTGGCAGATTGAAAACGTACTCGACTTCCGGAGTTGGCCCGTAGAACCCGTTATCCGGCAGAGTGGGGTACTGCGTCCCAAACTCAAAGTGCCAAGGTTCAGGCCGCAACGTCCCAAAAGCCTCATGTGTTGGGTTTCGCCATCCGTAAGCGGGGCCGTTCTCAACCAGCCAGACTACCTCGGGATTCTCGTATGAGGTGTAGAGGTCAATGTCAAAGTCAACGGCCACCCCCCAACTGTGATTTGACGTTCCCGGCAGTGTTGTCATTTCGGGCGCGTTCTCATGCGCCCAGACTTGGTCGGCGTACGTGCGATACCCACTTTGGATGGCCAAATCATGGCCAAACTCCGCCTTGAAAGCCACGTTCAAACGCTCAAGGTTCGGGACCGTGGCGCAAAGCAAGCGGTAGGTAGGGGCCCAGGGAACGGGACAGAGTAGTGACTCATCAATGTAGCCATTCTCCGCCTTGGACAGATCTGGGAGGGAGGCTGCTATGCGCAAATCCTTCTCAGTCTGGAATGAGCTGCCAAAACCGCCTGCTATTAGCGCATCCAGCTCGTCGTCAGTAAGCGAACTGGCATCAATGCTGTCCGCGCCCAAGACCACTGCTCTATCCGTCACGGGAAGTGAAGCCAGTGCAGTTGCCAATTGCTGTGCTGCCGTTGCCACCTCGTCAACCGCGGTGGTCTTCACAGGGGCAACAATCCTTGAACTTCCCCTATCCTCAACAACATCGGCGGTGGGCACAGTCTTGATGTTCGTCGCCGCCGTAAAGAGTTGCCGAATTGGCGCCGAAGTTGTCCTGTAGGAGTCCACCAGTTCATCAGGAACGCCCTCGAGGACGAAAGCCGTTCCAGTGGCCTGCTCTGCTGAAGCAACTGCACTCTCCAGAGCCTGGAATGCCAGTAATGCCTCTTCACTGGAAGTGTCCCCCGGAGCCGTCGCAATGGCATCGATATTGAGGGAGTCACAAGTTGATTGCGCTGCGGAAATGACCGCTGCCTCCTGCATCTGCGGCGCAAACGTTACGACAACGGTCTGAGACCGGGTGGTGGCTGGCCTTTGCGCACTGTCGGAATGAGCATATGTTCCAACTACCCACGTGGCAGCGGTTATCACCAACGCAAAGGTAAGGGCACCCGCAACGAGTGCGGTGGACACCCTATTAGCAGCTGCCCGCCTGTAACGGCCCCGCCCGATTGCGTGCTGGGGCACAACACCAGGAGACTCAGATTTCTCCGAGGCCGAAGTCGGCTTGGTATGTAAGTGTGACAGAGGACGTCTAAACCAGTCTTGCACCAGCGCCCCCATTGCCGAAGTTCTCTCCCGACCCCATATCAGGGAAAGTCAAGCTTACATCGAACCCAGTGACCGAACCATGACTGCCTTGATGGTGTGGAGTCTGTTCTCCGCCTGGTCAAAGACGACTGACCGCGGCCCCGAGAACACTTCATCCGTGACCTCGATGCCTTCCAAACCAAACTCTTCAAAGACCTGCCTGCCCACGGTGGTATTGAGGTCATGGAAGGCAGGCAAACAATGCATGAACTTCGCATTTGGACCGGCAAGTTCCATGAGTGCCTCATCAACTCGGTAGGGCCTCAGCAGCTCTATTCGTTCAGCCCAAACGTCTTTGGGTTCACCCATCGAAACCCAGATATCGGTGTGGACAAAGTCTGACCCCGCAACCATATTGATGTCATCCGTCACAGTGATGGTCGCACCTGTGGCAACTGCGATTTCGTTGCCACGCTCAATAACTTCCGGGTCCGGCCACAGCTCGCGGGGAGCGACAATACGCACGTCGCAGCCCAGGAGAGCGCCATTTATAAGTAGGGAGCGGCCCATGTTATAGCGCGCGTCCCCTACGTACGAATAGGTGATTTCTGAGAACGATTTCCCACCGGCATGCTCCACCATCGTCAGTGAGTCAGCCAGCATCTGTGTTGGGTGCCACTGGGCTGTAAGACCATTCCATACCGGAACCCCGGAGTCGGCGGCCAGGATGTTGACTTGGCTTTGATCGTCGCCACGAAACTCTATGGCATCAAAGAAGCGCCCGAGGACGTGGGCAGTGTCCGAGATGGATTCTTTGTGACCCATCTGGGATCCCTGGGGATCAAGGTAGGTCGTGGACGCACCCTGATCAGCCGCGGCCACCTCAAACGCACACCTCGTCCTTGTCGAAGTTTTGGCGAACACCAGGACAATATTGCATCCCCGAAGATAGTGGACCTCAGTTCCGGACTTCTTCTGCTTCTTCAAGATTGCGGCAAGCTCGATGAGTCGGTGCCAGTCACGCGGTGTCTCATCATCCTCTTTGAGGAGGTGGGAACCCGGCTTGAGGTATTCAGCGATGTCAGTCATGACGTCATCCTACGGGTTATCGTTGTTTACGTGAGCTCCTTAGAATCAGTTTCAGACACTTTCGATCCCTCGCGTTGGCGCCCTGTTCAGGGCTTCTCTTTTGGCGACATCACCTATCACCGCGGCATCTCGAGAGGTGAGAGTGATGGGGCGTCGGCCGGCGCTAGTCTGCCGTGGGTACGCATCGCATTCGATCGACCAGAGGTGCGGAACGCCTTCCGTCCCCAAACAGTCGATGAACTGCTGGTTGCGTTTGAGGACGCCCGAACTGACGCAAGTATTGCCGCGGTGATCCTGACAGGTAATGGACCGAGCCCCAAAGACGGGGGATACGCATTCTCATCCGGCGGAGATCAAAGGGTCCGAGGACGTGACGGGTACAAGTACTCGGTCCAGGTCCCTGGGAAGAGTGACATTTCGGAAACCGCCAAATCACCCTCCCAACCTTCGGATGGTGATTTGGGGGCAGTGGAGAGAGCCCGTGCGGGGCGGCTGCACATCCTTGAGGTTCAGCGACAGATTCGCACGATGCCAAAAGTTGTAATTGCAGCAATCAATGGATGGGCTGCGGGAGGAGGACACTCGTTAGGGGTGGTTTGTGACCTGGCAGTGGCTTCACGTCAACACGCCCGGTTCAAGCAGACCGACGCAGACGTGGGGTCCTTTGATGCGGGCTATGGGTCTACACTCTTGGCGCGTCAGGTGGGCGACCGCAGGGCACGTGAGATCTTCTTCCTGGCGCGAACCTACTCAGCTGAGCAGGCGGAACGATGGGGTGCGATCAACGAAGCCGTCGACCATGATGTCCTTGAGGAAACCGCAATCGAGTACGCCCGCCTGGTGGCGGGTAAGTCACCGCAGGCTCTGCGGATGCTGAAGTACGCATTCAACCTGGCCGATGACGGCCTGGCTGGGCAACAGCTTTTTGCTGGCGAAGCGACCCGGTTGGCCTACATGACGGATGAGGCTCGTGAGGGACGTGATTCCTTCTTGGAGCGTCGGGAACCTAACTGGTCAGCATTCCCCTACTACTTCTAGAGACTAGTAGCGGCTAATTACCTTGGTGCCCACGTTGGCCCAGTTGTAGAGATCCCGCGCGCTTGAAACCGGCATGTTCACGCATCCGTGTGAACCGGCCGAGCCCGCATCATACCCAAAGCTCGAACGCCAGTATGCGCCATGGGTCGCATATCCTCCGTGGAAATAGAGGATCCACGGGACATTCTCGGTTTCATACTTCGTGCCGTCGGCATTGTTACCGCGCATCGTCTGCGTGGGAACTTTTGCCCACACACTGTACTCGCCAGTGACCGTCGGCGTTGCTGGAGCTCCGGAAACCATGGGAGAAGAGAGGACGGGAGTAGCACCCTCATAAGCCGTAACTGTGTGCGCGGAGAGGTTGATATCAATCCACTTCTCTCCCGGAGCGGCCTGGTACGCCAGATTTTCAGCACCCGGGGCGATGAGTCGCTGTTCGGTAGCACGCGGCTCGACCACATACTCAATGACTCCTACGAAAGGCTCTGTGGATCCCATCGTTTGCACTATTGCGTCTGCCAGTGCTTGCCCGTTGTTCGCTACATAGCCGTCCGCACCCTCGCGGGCGGTCGACAGCACTGTGCCCTGAGCATTCACATTCTGCACCATGGGCTCCGAAGCAACATTCGTTTCCGCGGAATGCTCATCAACCCAGGCCTTCACCAAGGTTGGATCCAAGGTGGCAGCCAGAGACTGATCCTTAGCCTCAAACACTACCCACGACGCCTTTGTCGGTACATCTGCATCATGGCGGATCTCTTCGCGATCCAGCAGGGCAAGCTCAGTCTGCAACCACTGGTTTGCCTGATCAGCGGCCGCAGAAACCACCGCAGAATCATACTCGGGAGCCACTTCCACGACAGAAACCGCGATGGGTGTGAAGCTCATGGCTTTGGCGGCCCGGGTCACCTGATCGGCTAAGGCATCGAGGTCAACCTCAGAGCCAGATTCTGACGCACCGGCGACAAAGACCTGCTGGTCTGCGTCAAACGTGACCTGGCCATTGGCTGCCTCCCGAACCGAATCGCCTTCAAGCCCTCCTACAGCCACCTCGAGCTGCTTCTCATCAACCGTAACGACAGGTTCGATATCACGTGAGTCGAACAGCCCGCTGACACGGGTTATCAGACCCCTGTTCGGCGCAAAGGCTTCGTCAACCGTCTTTTCAACGTCAACTTGAATGCCTATGTCCGCAAGAGCAAACGTTGCGGGAGTGACTTCTCCCTCTAGCACCACTGATTCCTGGGCAATCTGAGCGTTGATTCCCTCAGTTGCCTGCTCACGAGTCATTCCTGAAATTGACTGACCTGCAATGGATGTTCCAGGAAGTGCGTGACTAGCATAAAAGACTGTGACTCCAGCAAAAACTGCAACCAGAAGGGCAAGCAAGCCAACAAGACCTGCAATAACGACTTTTTGCTTGGAATCAAACAGTTTCTTCATAACGCTTACATCCTAGCAATCCCCCATTTTTGGAGTCGATGGGATGTGCATTACGAACGTGCTGCAGATCATCTGAGACGGCGTCTGGACGGACCTACATGAGCGTCGATCTCCAGTTTCGGATTAGTGTTGCTAACTATGATGGTCCAGCTGCTCTCTACGTCTGATCGCGACGTCGCGGTAAACACGCTTGTCAAGCACATCTTTGCAGGACAAACTACCCTGGCCGTCTTGGATCAAGACAACGAGGTGCTGCGTAACCGACTCAAGGGCTCCACCCCCCATCGCCAAGTTGGCGGTGAGCAACCCCACGAACTCATCATCGCGACTTCTGGCTCGACAATGCAACACCCACACCTTGTCTGCCTCAGCACCGATGCTCTGCTTGCCTCAGCAGAAGCGACGAACAACGTCCTCGGCAGTCCGGGGCAGTGGATCACAACGCTCCCACTCAATCACATTGCCGGCATTCAAACCGTCGTCCGAGCAGCTATCAGCGGACACACTCCGATCCTTGCTCCATCGGGCAAGTTCAATGCCAAGGACTTCGCCCAGTTGGTCACCGAGGCGCGTGCGTGCACTCCTTCTTCTGTTCCTCTCTACACGTCCCTCGTTTCCCCCCAACTTCTTGCATGCCTCAATGAAGCACCGCAGGCATTGTCTTGCCTGGATTACGTCCTCGTCGGCGGGGGCTTCATAGACCCGTCCCTAACTGAGCGTGCCAAGCAAATTCGGGCCCGTGTCGTTCGTACGTACGGGATGACCGAAACTAGCGGAGGATGTGTTTACGACGGGATTCCACTGGAGTGCGCAACGGTGAAAATCGACTCTGACGGCATCATTCTCATTGCGGGATCCATGCTTATGAGCGGATACTTCGACGAACCCGCGCCCCTGCTGTACGAGGACGGTCAAGCCTGGTTCAGAACCTCTGACCTTGGGGAAATTGCCGAGGACGGAACCTTAAGAATCACCGGTCGCGTCGATGACATCATCAAATCCGGAGGTGTCAAAGTGAACCTACGGGCGGTAGAGGAAGCTGCTTCATCTCTGGGAATGGGCCGAGTTTGCGCCCTCGCGCTGCCCGACCCAATGTGGGGGCAACAGGTCGCGCTGCTGGTCGAACACGATGATGCGTTATCCCTTCCCCAGAGGGAAATGCGCGCCCGGCAGCTGCGCGAAGCGGTCCGCGGTAACCTTGGCAATGCCGCAGCCCCCAGGACGGTTGGGTTCATCAAGCAGATCCCACTCACATCCCTCGGAAAAGTGGATAGGACGTTGGCAAAGCAACAAATCAATGATTTGATTCGCCAAGGAGACGTGTGGCGACGTTAGATAAACCCATGGCTTCTGCAAAAGACTGGCTCGAGGGCGCACGACTGCGCACACTCCCCGCCGCGGCCGCACCCGTCCTCGTCGGTGGAGGTGCTGCCTTCAATCTTGGTGCGTTCTCAATAGGGAAATCCCTCCTCGCCCTCGGCGTCGCACTGGCCCTGCAAATTGGGGTCAACCTAGCCAATGACTATTCAGACGGAATTCGCGGTACAGACCAGGACCGGGTCGGTCCCACGCGCCTCACTGCAAGCGGGTTGGTTCCAGCCCGCCAAGTGCTTGCCTTCGCCCTCTTCACCTTCGGTGTTGCAGGTGTTCTAGGACTCGCGCTGATCGCTTGGTCCGGACACTGGTGGATGGTGGCCGTAGGCCTTGCTAGCGTCGGCGCCGCGTGGTTCTACACGGGAGGCAGCCGCCCCTACGGCTACATGGGGGTTGGACTGTCGGAACTGTTCGTCTTTGTTTTCTTCGGCCTGGTTGCAACCGTTGGCACGACTTACGTTCAGACCACTAACCTGCCGTGGTGGGTCTGGTGCGCAGCGAGCGGGATAGGGCTGATCTCTGTCGCTCTCCTTATGGTCAACAACATTCGCGACATCCCCACGGACTCCCAGGTCGGCAAGAACACCTTGGCTGTACGGCTGGGAGACGGGGCATCCCGTGTCGCCTACATGGTGATGATCGTCGGTGGTCTGCTACTTGGGGCAGTCGCACTTGCCGGTGCCGGGAGCACCTACTGGTGGCTCTTCGCGGCGGCGCTCCTGCTTGCTGGGCTACCTGGGGCAGTGACTATCGCCAAGGGCGCAAAGGGCCTGGCCCTATTGGGTTCCCTGCGGAATACCGGGCTTTATGCGCTTGCCTACGGAGTTCTTGTTGGCGCTGGCTTAGCACTGAGCTCCGCTATTTAGTGGGGACCGTTTAGAGTGGAGACATGGCACGCATCATGCTGGTGGTACTCGCCCTCGCGATAACGATTTACGCAATCTCTGATTGGGTATCTCGGTCACGCACGTGGACACCCGGCCGCGTCAATCGTTGGGTTTGGTTAGCCGTCATCGTGCTCATTCCGATAATCGGGCCTCTTGCATGGATCATCGTGGGGCTCGTTACCCGTGCGGAGCAGCGCAGAGTCAACACTTCTCCCGACTCAACCCCGCCTCGCTCTTCTCGTCCCGACGACAATCCCGAAGCACTTTCCGACCTTGCGGACCGCATCTCTCGACGCCAGCACCGGAGCCGTCCAGTTCGCAGACCCAACGATTCTCCTCAGATGCCGCCTTCAGACGAGGACGACGACACCAACCAGACGGGTGACGAGGACGAAGAGGACGCCTAGAAGCTCTGGCGAGTTCCACCCAGACTTATCGGCGCACCGCAGCCTTCGAGGTCCCCGGTGTCATGTCCTGAGCCGCCTCCAACAGCGCCAGTGCTGGCTCTTCATAGTTCCATCCCACAAGCACGTCGCCGTCAAACGTCAGCGACGTCAATGAGGCAAGTGAACACTGCCGGTTGAGGGGATTATGGGAGAGCGGTTTGCCATCCAAGAACCTCTGCACCATGACGACCGGCATCTGGTGCGACACCAGTAGTGCTTCGTGACCCCGGGCTTCCTCAACCGCTGAGGCCACCGCTGAGCTCATGCGCCTCGCAATGACCTTGTAGGGCTCCCCCCATGAGGGCTCATGAGGACGGGTATAAAGATGCCAGTTCCTTGGGTGTGCAAGCGCCCAGCGGTTCTTGTTGATCTGGCGCCCTTCAAACTCTGATCCGGCTTCGATAAGCCTTGGATCCGCTTCAACCCGCAGCCCATAGGCTTTCGCGGTTGGCGCTGCAGTCTGCTGGGCCCGAAGCAGCGGTGAGGCGACGACATGGGTGATGTCAGCACCTTCTGCAACTAGGAACTCAGCAACCGTCTGGGCCATCTCCTTGCCCAGAGTTGTTAGCCCAAACCCCGGCAGGCGTCCGTAGAGCACTCCATCTGGGTTATCAACCTCGCCGTGGCGCATCAGATGAATGGTCGTGAAGCTCATTGACTGCTACTTCCCTTGCTCTAGTTGGTTAGGCATCCAGAAGCCACGCTGTTGTCTCACCCGGCAGACGTCCATCCTCAAGTGGGCGCGAGGAAAGAAGGAGGTCTCCGTCAGGCAGATCCACAGCATCCTTTGAGAAGTTCATGATCACCCGCCAACCGTTGGGCCGCACAAACTGCAAAACGTCCTCGGACCCAGTTTCTTCCCAGGTCAACCGCTCTTCAGTCAGCAGCCTCTTCCGTAGAGACAAGGCCTGCCGATAAAGGTTCAGGGTAGAGTGCGGATCCTTATCTTCCACGTCCACCGCGTGGTCTGCAAACCACGTTGGCTGAGGGAAATGTGGCGTTTCAGAACCGAAGCCATAGCCTTGAGCATCCGCCACCCAGGGTAGGGGTACGCGGCAGCCATCACGCCCAATATCGACCCCTGGACTACGGAAGAAAGTGGGGTCCTGACGGTCCGCATCAGCGATATCGCCAACCTCGTGCAAGCCCAGCTCTTCTCCCTGATACAGGTAGGTGGCTCCAGGAAGCGCCAAAAGCAGCATTGTTGTCGCGTCGGCCCGGCGATTGCCCTGCTCGACATCAACGTCAGCTAGCAGACCACCGTCGAGAAGCCACTTCTGACCCACAACGGACTCTTCGCCCTCGAGCAAATCTGGCAGACCATAGCGAGTAGCGTGACGAACAACGTCGTGATTGGAAAGAACCCATGTCGTTGAAGAGTCAGCCCGAGCCGCCAACTCCAAGTTGTAATCAATGATCTCTTTGAACTGGGGAGCGTGAAAATCGGCGCGCAGTAGGTCAAAATTAAACGTCTGCCCGAGCCCCTCAATGCTGGCGTATTTGGCACGCCTCTCAGGATCTTCCACCCAGGCTTCTGCCACCGCGACGCGCGGGGGATCATAGCGGTCAAAGACCTTACGCCACCCCCGGTAGACGTCATGCACCTCATCCCGATCCCACACCGGATGTGTGCCATCCCAGGGCAGCTTTTCCATCTCTGCCCAGGTGGGAAGCGGATCAGGCCCAAAGATGACCGCCTGGTCCTTGACCAGAGAGTGGGCCACATCGATGCGGAACCCGTCGACACCCCTGTCCGACCAAAACGCCAAGACGTCCTCAAACTCTTCACGCACCTCAGGATTGTCCCAGTTCAGGTCAGGCTGCTCCGGCGCGAAGGTGTGCAGGTACCACTGGCCGTCCGCAAGCTGATCCCACTGCGGTCCCCCGAACATTGAGATCCAGTCGGAGGGGATTTGCTCATTCCCGTCCTCGTCAATTCGGCTGTCCCTAAAGATGTAACGATTACGAGCAGGGGACCCCTTGGGTGAGTTAACAGCCTCCTTGAACCAGACATGCTGGTCGGAGGTGTGGTTGGGAACGATGTCGACAACGACGCGAATTCCGGCCTCATGCAAGGCTGCCGTCATCTCATCAAAATCTGCAAGCGTCCCCAGCTCCGGTGCGACATCACGATAGTCCGCGACGTCATATCCGCCGTCCGCTAGTTCCGAAGGATAGAAAGGACTGAGCCAGACAGCGTCAATCCCCAACTCCTTCAAATATGGCACCTTCTCAGTGATCCCGCGAATGTCTCCCAGACCGTTTCCATCGAGGTCGTAAAACGACCTCGGATACACCTGGTAAACCACCGCCTGACGCCACCATTGAGCGTCGGGAACATCCACAGGAACCAACTCTTCAAACTTCGAAGGAAGCGGCAATGAAGGCATTGAGGCACGACCCTTTCACGTAGGCACTCGGTCTCCCAAGCGTACAGGGAAGCACCGACTTTCGACCGGAAAGGAACCTCAGATAGCTGAGTACAGTGTCCTCAACGCGTCATCAAACTGTCTGTCTTCAACACCGATGAGGATCGATAGCTCGGAGGCGCCCTGCGTGATGATACGAATATTGATCTTCGCCCTGGCGAGTTTCGTGAATACCCTTGCGGCAATACCGGGTGTCGAAACCATGCCACGACCAACGACAGCGATCAGAGAGATCCCCTCTTCAACACTAACCGCATCTGGGTGGCAGAAGATCTTGATCTCTTCTACCACCTTAGCCAACTTGAAGCCGATCTCCTCGCTTCGAACCACAACAGAAACTGAATCAATCCCGGATGGAATATGCGCGATCGAAACACCATTGGTTTCAAACACCGAAACCAGCTTCCGCACAAAACCCTTCTCTTCGTCCATCAGGGTCTTCTCAAGTGTGAGGACCGTGAAGTGCTGCTTACCAGCAATACCCGTGATCCCGCTGTGTCCCACCCTGTCGCTATCAGGGACAATAAGTGTGCCTGGATCCTCCGGACGCTCGGTGTTGCGAACGTTGATCGGAATCGACTTCTCACGCACCGGGAAAATTGCTTCCTCATGGAGTACTGACGCCCCCATGTATGACAGTTCGCGCAGTTCCTTGTAGGAAACCGTCTCAATGGGCGCTGGGTTATTGACAACGCGCGGATCCGCCTGGAGAAACCCAGAAACATCCGTCCAGTTCTCATAGAGGTCGGCACCCACCGCACCTGCAACTATCGCGCCAGAGACATCGGAACCTCCCCGTGAGAATGTATGGATACTTCCATTCTGGTCGGCACCATAGAAACCTGGAATCACGGCTCGGTGGATTTCGCCGAGGACGTCCCCCAAACGCATCATCGTTGCATCAGCGTCATAGACTCCGTCACTGGAGAACACAACCACATCCGCTGCGTCGACAAACTCATAGCCGAGGAACTCTGCGAGGAGCAAACCATTGAGGTACTCCCCGCGACTAGCAACATGACCTTCCGAGGCTCCCTCGATGATCTCAGTACGAACCTGTTCGAGGGCGGCTTCCAGATCCTGCTTAAGTCCCAGACCTGTGTAGATATCGCGATACCTGTTTGCCACCAGGGTGAACACTTCCCCGAAATCGATGTTGTGTTCTGCGAGTTGGTGGCACATGTACAGCAAATCTGTCACCTTGTGGTCATCCTTGCGGCGCTTACCCGGAGCAGATGGAACGACGTATCGTCGCGCTTCGTCGCGCGCGATAATTTGCTTGGCAGCCGTGAAGTGCTCAGCGTCCGCCATGGACGACCCACCAAACTTTGCGACAACTACGCGTGACATCTAGAGACCTCTCCCATTGTGTATTGGCCGAGCCAAGTCTAGGGGGATGCCTGCATCGCGGGCGCTTGAGTTCGATTATTGGTCGCTTGCGGGGTAAAATCACCACGATCAACCATGTTGCACGGGCCATTGGACCCACGATGAAAGGACTGCGAGTGAGCGATAGCCACCACAGCGACCACAAAGAAAACTTGAACCGAAAAGAACGCCGCGGGGAGGCTCACGCGCTGCACGTCGACGCAGTTGACCTAAATACCGAGCTGCAGTCGGATCCAAACCTCGGGGAGTTCACCAAGGACAACATCCAGACGGGCGCGGGTGAACACACACCGGGATCAAACCCCAACCGCGAGTGGGCTGTCGATGAGCGCCAGGCACAGGACGACCTCGACGATCGTTCCTAATTTTCTCTCAGAGAGGACCCGCTACCCATGTGGTGGTGGGTCCTCTTTGATTAACCCCGGGACCACGTTGGTCCGGAGGAGTAGGACAAACTTTAAGTAGGGAAGAGGTGGGCTCAAGAATGGCCAAGCATCGCATTCGTAAGGCGTGGAAATCAATCACGGCACAGTCGCGTCTCTCCGTACCCCAGGTCAGCGCCACGGCCCTAGCGGCAATTACCATGGCGGTGGTCTCTTCCCGATTGACCTCGTTCTCTTCTTCAATTCTTATCGTCGGCCTCATTTCGGTTGTTTCCGCCCTAGCCAGCGAGTTTTACCGTATCCTCATCACCTCCAGTGCTGAGAAGACCAAGCAGGTTGTCGCACCAATACTGCCGGTTCTCGCAGGGGAGGAAAGAAGTCAGGGTGCGGAAGCCACTGCGGATGGCACTGAGACTGCGGTCCACACAGACCTGACGACAGCGCAGCCAACCACCCTGGACGACACGGTCGTCGCTCCGGTCGCTGATGTTGTATCCGGACACGTCACTGAGCCGTCCCACGAGGGGACCCCCGAACAGCAGTCCAAGCACCCGATTCTCAGCGCCGTCTTTCACAATCAGGTTGTCCAGATGTCTCTGATCTTCCTTGTTGTCGCGCTGATAACAGTTGGTATCTCATACGGCGTAGCGCGCGCTCAGGGCGGCGACCAGTTCAACAGCTACACAACTAACACTGTGGAGCAAACGCTCACGGATGAGCAGCGCCAAGCCCTGGTCGATGAGACGGTGCAGCGGGTGCAACAACAACTAGCCGAGCAGGACCAGAGCGCCGGACAAACCGACGGTGACTCGGGCAGCCAAAGCGGAGCTGCCCCTTCGGATCTGACTCAGATTCTTCAAGAGAACGCACGCCTGCAAGAGGAAGTTGCGTCTTTGAGCGCGCTTCTTGAGACAGAGCAGCAGAAGACCGATGACCTTGCAGCCCGACTTGAAGCCCTGGAGCAACAGTTGGGCCAGCAACAGGAGACACCTAGTACCACTCCTGGCACCGGCGGCTAGCGGGCGGCGGCTAGCGGCTACGCGCTTGCTACTGCCTCACCGAACCACTGGGTGATCGAGGTCGGGTGCGTGATGGCAGTTCCGACAACCACGGCCCACGCGCCAATCTCCATGACTTTCGCCGCTTGGGCGGGGGTGTGAACCCTTCCCTCGCAGATGATCGGCAGCTCGGGGAACTCAGCAACGGCCTGCTCCAAGAGCTCAAAGTCCGGACCGTCGGTCTTGGGACGGGAACCGGAGTAGCCCGACAGCGTGGTGGAAAGGATATCGAAACCGACCTCAGCTGCGGTGCGAATGTCCTCAAGCGATCCGCAGTCTGCCATCGTTGAAATGCCCTGATCTTGAAGTGCTGCCACAGTCTGAGCCAGCGTCAGCCCATCGGGACGTGGGCGATCCGTGGCATCCAAAGCGACAATGTCGGAGCCCGCATAGGAGCAAGCGACCGCATGTCGCAGGGTGGGGGTGATGAAAACGCCCTCGTGTCCTTCTTTCCACAGGCCGATGACCGGGACCTCAACGCGGGTCTTGATGGCGGCAATATCTGCCAGACCTTGGCAGCGAATCGCGGCAGCTCCACCAATCTGTGCTGCGTGAGCAATCTGGGCCATGGTCTCTGGGTTACGCATTGGCTCACCCGGGTATGCCTGCACAGAGACGATGAGCCGTCCCCGAAGACCGTCAATTAGTGCACTGTTAGCCATCGCTACTCTCCAATTTCAAGTTGTTTGCTCGCCCAGTGGGCCGCGCCAATCAGTGGCGCTCCTCCGCCGAGGGTACCCCTCTTGATCTGCGTGGCGCTCACTGCTTTGAGGGCTTCAGTGTTGAAGCCTGTCTCGACTGCGTCCCACCAGACACGCCCAGAATTTGCGACTGAACCCGACACGATAATGACGTCCGGATCCCACACGTTTGCGAGTGCCCCCAGGGTCTCCCCCGTTGCCAATCCTGCTTCAGTAACCACGGTGACGGCTGCCTCTTCGCCGGCTTCGGCGAGGTCATCAACGGTCTTCGCGTCGCGCTCTTGGCCCGTGGCCTCCGCGTATGCGCGGGCAATTGAGGGGCCGGAGGCGATCGCTTCAATATGCCCGCTTGTTCCGCACGAGCACGGAATGCCGACGGCCCGATGTGCGGGGACATGTCCGAGATGCCCTGCGGCCCCGTTGGCGCCGAAGCGGACAGAGTCACCCTCAACGACTGCGCCGCCCACCCCGGTTCCAATCCCGATTAGAAGGGATGACGCGTAGCCATCACCGGCACCATAAACATGTTCACCAAGCCCGTGGGCTTGGACATCCCCGAGGACGTACACCGGGAGGCCAACGGCCTCAGACACCTGTTGGGCCAGTGCCGTTCCTGCCCACCCTGAGATCAGGTCGGTGGCGGAGACGATCGTTCCGCGAACTGGGTCAACCACGCCGGCACTTGCGATCGCAACTGCCTGGGGGTTGACCCCTGCCTCTCCCAGGACCTTGCGGACCAAGGAGATGACGGTACCGACCACTGCCTCGGCGCCCTCGGTCGCCGGGGTGGGGAGCTTTGTCTGGTTTGAGAGAACTGGTTGGGACCCCAGGGTCACCAGTGCCGCAGCAATCTTGGTCCCCCCGATATCGACCCCAACAAACGAGGACGATCCCGCGTCAGAACTTCTCTTCATCACACACTCCCCACCGGTCGACGTCACGCCTACCCTGTTGGCTCAGTCGAGCAGACCGGCCTCGGCCAATACCTTCGCGATTGCCTCAACATTGCTTCCTGTCAATGAGGTGACGGGCTCGGGCATGTTGTTGGTTTCGAAGATACCCATCAGGTTGAGGGCAGTCTTGAATGCACCGACACCTGCCCCAAACCCTGCAACGCCCTCGACCACCTGGGTGATCATCATGAGGCGGACCAGGCGATCCTGCTCCTCACGTACTGCGTCCCAATCGCCACGCTGGTAAGCATCCCACTGACGCACGTAGCCGTGCGGGTCGATGTTGGCGAGCCCGGGAACGGATCCGTCCGCACCAGACATGTATGCCCCATCAACGACGACCTCGTGCCCCGTCAGAAGCGCCAGCGGGCTGCCCGCATCGCGGTTCTTGATGGAAAGGATACGGAATGACACGTCATCGCCTGATGAATCCTTGATGCCGGCGAGGACGCCCTCTTCACCCAGACGCATCAGCATGTTCACACCGAGCTTGGTGTGAACACAGACGGGGATGTCGTATGCGTAGAGCGGAAGATCGATGTTGTCCGCGATCACCCGGAAGTGACGCTCAACCTCAGCCTCGCCACCAAGTGCGTAGAACGGTGCGGTCGCAACGATCCCCGCAGCCCCAAGCTCCTGGGCTCGCTGAGCATGCTCGATTACGCGGGTGGTCTGCATGTCGATGACGCCAACGACCACTGGAACACGACCAGCAGCGACCTCTACCGCAGCGGACGTTACCTCGTCGCGACGCTCGCTGGTGCTGAACGCGACCTCTCCTGAGGATCCCATGGCGAACAGCCCGTGGACCCCAGCGTCAATCATGCGGTTGGCGTTGCGAGCAAATGACTCGTAGTCGAAGTCTCCGCTGGCGGTCAGCGGTGTTACGACTGGAGGAATGACACCTGTAAGTGACATTGTTTCGGGCCTTTCTAGCCTGCGAGTGAGGTTGGGTGTAGTAGTGATGGCGCAGCACCAAGCAGTGTGCGCGTGTAGTCATCGGTTGGGTTCTCTAGGACCTGACGAGCAGGGCCTTCTTCAACGATCTTTCCGCCATTCATGACGATGATCGTGTCACTGACGTAGCGAACGGTTTGGATGTCATGGGAGATGAAGACCATTCCCAGGTTCAACTCGTTCTTCAGGTCGGTCAACAGGTTGAGAATCTGCGCACGGACTGAAACGTCAAGAGCCGAGGTCGGTTCGTCCGCGATAATCGCATCCGGGTTCAGAGCAAGGGCACGCGCAATCGCAACACGCTGACGCTGACCGCCCGAAAGCTGCCCAGGGAGTGCCTCCAAGGCGGACGTTGGCAGCCCCACCATGGAAAGCAGTTCCCGAACCCTCTTATTGCGTGACGCCTTGTCGCCGATCTTGTGGACATCCAGTGGGTCCCGCAACTGATCTTCAACCTTCATACGGGCATTGAGAGCAGTAGCTGGATCCTGAAACACCACCGAGACGACGCGACCAATCTGTCGGCGGTCAGCAGCGGTGCGCTTCGTAACCTCGCGGCCCTTGAAGAACACCTGACCCGAAGTCGGTGCCTGCAACCCACACATGACGTTAGCCGTTGTGGATTTGCCAGATCCGGACTCACCGACCAAACCGATGGTCTCCCCCTGGAACAGGGACAGGCTGACATCTTGAACCGCTTTGACATACGTTGGGTTGAAGATCGTTCCCGCGCGAGTCCTGAAGGTGACATCAACGTTGCGCAACTCAATGATCGGTGTGCGGTCATCGGCATGCGCCTTGAAAGGAAGCGCGGTTGCTTCCGATCCGGCTACGGCCTCAGACTTCTTACTGTTTTCCTTAGCCACCGTCACTGACCTTCCTTCGTATTGGTGTCGCTGCTATCAGATCCACCTTGGTTCGAAGTTGCACCAACCAGGTTTGACTTGGTCGGCTCGACTTCAATCTCCTGAGTGCCGACGCCCTCGTTCAAAACGACCGCGTAACGGTGGTCATTGCCAACATCAACCAACTGTGGACGCTCGCCGGTCCACGCCTCCGGGTGAGAGGAACGCGGAGCAAAGCGGTCACCCTCTGGGAAGTCGCGTGGCGACGGGACAACACCGGGAACCTGATGCAGACGTCCCGCTCCGCCCTCGATCGAAAGAACCGAGCCAAGTAGGCCGCGGGTGTATTCGTGACGCGGGTCCGTGAGGATCTCACGTACGGGCGCCTGCTCAACAACCTGCCCGGCGTACATGACTGTGACGCTATGGGCAACTTCGGCGACGAGGGCGAGGTCGTGACTGACGAAGATCATCGCGAATCCCAGCTTCTCTCGCAGCTGGTTCAGAAGCTCAATAACCTGCTTCTGCACCGTCACGTCGAGTGCCGTTGTTGGCTCATCCGCGATCACAAGCTTCGGGTCACGAGTCAGAGCCATAGCGATCAGTACGCGCTGACGCTGCCCACCTGAGAGTTCGTGCGGGTAGGAGTCCAGGGTCCTCTTGGGATCCAGGCCCACCAACTCGAGCAGCTCGTGTGCCGTGCGTGTACCGCCACGCTTCGTGAGTTGCTTCATCTGAGCGCGGATCAGCATCGACGGGTTGAGGCTGGAGAGCGCATCCTGGTAGATCATGGCGATCTCGTTGCCGCGCAGTGACTGACGCTCCTTGGGGGACATTGACAGAAGGTTCTTACCCCCATAGAAGATCTCGCCGGAAACATTGGCGTTCTTGTCCAAGAGGCCCGTGATTGCCAGAGCGGTAATCGACTTACCCGATCCGGATTCACCCACCAGACCCATGGTCTCCCCCGGGCGTACCGAGAATGAGATGTGGTCGATCACGTCGACGTCACCGTGGCGTGGGAAGCGGATGCAGAGATCCTTGACTTCGAGAAGAGGTGGAACGTCCTCGGTGAAAACCAACCGGTCTGTCCGCTGCAACTCGACTTCTCGCAGTTGCGAGAGCGTCGCCTCCAGCGATTCAGCCTGTTCTGCGTGAGCGCGGACAGGATCAACGAGAAGCTTGTCTGCTTCGCGGTCACCCGCGGTCTCATCAGCCTTGGGGGCATTCCTCGAAGGAGCGGCCACGAGGCCGTCCGTAAGACCCTCGGAAAGGATGTTCAGCGAAAGTACGGTGAACATGATCGCCAGGCCGGGGAACAGTGCCTGCCACCAACGACCCGACAACACGCCACTTCGAGCGTCAGCGAGGATATTGCCCCACGTTGCTGTGGGCTCCTGGATACCAGCCTGAATAAATGACAGGGAGGCCTCAAAGATGATCGCATCTGCGACGAGGACGGTTGCGAAGACAAGGACCGGAGCAATCGTGTTGCGCACGACGTGCTTGATAAGGATCCAGTGTGCCCGGGCGCCCGAAACCACCGCTGCCTTGACATAGTCTTCGCCGTACTCGGAGATGACATTCGCCCTGACGATACGTGTGAGTTGCGGGATGTAGAGGAAGCCGATCGCAAAGATGATGACCACCAGGGAGTTACCGAACACCGACACGAACACGGCTGCAAGTGCAATGCCCGGGAAGGACATGATGACATCCATGACGCGCATCGTGACTTCGGAAGCGGCCTTGTTGGTCACTGCTGCGAAGGAGCCAATTACGGCGCCTAGGACCAGCGCGAACAACGTGGCTCCGAGGCCAATGATCAGTGAGAAACGAGCTCCGTAGATCATGCGGGAGAGGACGTCTCGCCCCTTTTCATCAGTTCCGAAGAGGAACTCTGACGAAGGTGGCTGGCGAGCAGTGAAGATCTCGATTGGGTTATGTGGCGCGATAACGGGAGCGAAGATCGCACAGAGCACGATCAGTGCCAAGACAATGAGGGAGATACGGGATCCCCACGACATTGCGCGCCAGCGCTTGAAGCGGACTTTCCCTCCGCTTTCTTCCATTCGCTTGGTGAGATTCTTTCTTAGCACGTCACACCGTCCGAATCCGCGGGTTGATGAGAATGTAGAGCATGTCAACAACAATGTTGATGATGATGAAGGCCAGGGCAACCACGAGGGTTACACCCTGCACCAGGGTCGGGTAGTTCTGCTGCACGCCCTGGAGGATCGCCATGCCCATACCTGGAAGGTTAAAGATGACCTCGATGACAACCGCGCCACCAATGAGGTAACCGATGCGTAGGCCCAGGACTGTGATGGGGGTGATGAGTGCGTTGCGGAACACGTTGCGAGCAACCACAACCGGCTTGGGAACGCCAGCACCGAGTGCGGTGCGCACGTAGTCCTTATCAAGTTCCTCGACCATTGAGGTACGGATAACGCGAGTTAGCGAACCCGCGACGGGGACTCCAAGAGCGACAACTGGCAGGGTCATTCGCGCCAGCCAGGCACCGGGGTCCTCACCAAATGAAGGAAGTGGTCCAGAAGCCGGAAGCCATCCGAGGGAAACTGAGAAGAAGAGGATCATCAGGACAGCCAGCCAGAATGAAGGCGTTGCGATAAAGGCTGTGGAGATGACGCGGATGACCTGGTCTGGCCAGCGGTCGCGGAACAGTGCGGCAATCACGCCGAAGATTACTGCGATGATGACCGCGAAGATGAGGCCGAGGAAGGTTAGCTGCATCGTGACAACAAATGCGCTGCTGACCTTATCCGCAACGGATGCTTGGTTGGCGCCGTAGGTACCGAGGTCTCCGGTAAAGAGCCCGCCCACGAAGCTGATGTAGCGAGTAAACCAGGGATCATTGAGGCCATGCGCTTGGCGGTAGGCCTCAAGGGCTTCGGGTGAAGCGCCTTCGCCAAGTGCCGAGTAGGCCGGGTCGATCTTTGAAAAGGACATGAGGAAGAAGACCAGGAAGGTTACGCCCAAGATCATGATTGGCAGGGCGACCAACCGTCTTCCGATTAGACGGATGAGATTATTCAAGCCAGTGCTCCAGTGACAGTAAGGGGTGGGGCGGAGCATTTGCTCCGCCCCACTTGACTACTTACTTGGTCGAAACTCCGATGAAGTTCAGGCCAGTCGTGCCGATCGGCACGAAGTTGTTGAGTTGATCAGCGTGGTATCCGGTGATCATGTTGCGGTGGAACAGTGGGTAGAGCGGAACCTCTTCAGAGAGGAGGTCGTATGCCTGGTTCCAGCTGTCCTGCTGTGCTTCGCCCTCGGACGCTACAGCAGCGTCAAGCAGCTCGTGGAGCTTGTTGTAGCCATCAGAACCGAACCACTGGGTGCGGGAGTGGGTCCAGGTGTTGTCGCCGTACCACCAGTTCATCAGCAGATCGGGGTCGTTACCGAAGACCGAGGGGTCACCCGGTGCGAGAACGGCGTCGAACTGGGGATCCTCAACGTCGGTGTTGTTGGCGTAGAGGGAAGACGATGCTTCGGACTGAATGGTGGTGTTGATGCCCACGGCGTCGAGGTCGTTCTTGACCTGGGGTGCCAGTGCGGTGATCCATGGGTGATCTGTGGTCAGAAGCGTGATGTCGATCGAGTCAACGCCGGCTTCCTTGAGGAGTTCCTTTGCCTTCTCAGGATCGTACGTGAACACCGTCGATGCCTCGTTGTAGTTGGCGTGAGTTGCAGGCAGGAAGGAAGTTGCTGCGGTTGCCTCACCAGACATTGCGTTTGAGATCAGCTTGTCAACGTCGATGGCATAGAAGAATGCCTGGCGAACACGAGCGTCATCGAAAGGAGCCTTCTTGGTGTTGAACATCAGGAAGGGGAGTGCGAAGCCCTGAACTGATTCAACGGTTGCGCCTGCGCCTTCAAGCTGTGCGCGGACGTCAGCCGGGACGGCTTCCATGACCTGAACAGAGCCCTCTTGAAGAGCGGTGGTGCGTGCGGTGTCATCCTTGATGATGTCGACGATCATTGCCTCGTCTTCGGCTGGGAAGTCACCGTTGTAGTTCTCATTCGGTGACATGTGGATCTTCTGCTCGTCAATCGAGTCGTACTTCCACGGGCCGGTGCCCACTGGCATCGCGGTCATTTCTTCCTGGGTCGAGGAAGCAGGGACGATCTTGATCAGTGTGAGACGTTCCTTCACCAGGCCGAACGGCTTGGAGAGGCTGATCGTGACTGTGGTGTCGTCCTTCGCGGTGATGTCGTCAATGAAGTCGAGCATCGAAACGTAGAGGTTGCCCTCTGCGGTGGCGCGCTTATAGGACTCAACAACATCGGCGGAGGTGACTGGAGTTCCATCAGAGAACTTCGCGTCATCACGCAGCGTTACTTCGTACTCGGTGTCTGAGACCTCTACCAAGTCGTCATCCTTGGCGAGAGCCTTGAATGGTTCGTAGGTGTGCAGGTCGAGCTCGTAGAGACCCTCCATGACCTGCCAGTTGGTGCCCATTGCCAGCGCCGAGGACGTGGACGAAGGATCGTAGTTGGTGGTTTCGTATGCTGCGGCAGCGGTGATTGTGCCGCTTCCTGCTGCGCCGCCTTCTGAACCCGCATCACCACTTTCCGGTGTGGCCGGGGTGCTTCCCCCACCACTGCACGCGGCAAGTGACAAGGCTGCGGTTGCCGCGAATGCGGTTAGCGCAAAGCGTCGTTTCTTTGATACTGACATCTTGGGTTTCTCCCCTTATCTCTCCATTGAGGCCGCCGAGCGTGATTTCAACATATGCTGAACCCAACCCAGTCTCTAAATGCCCTGGTATAGTGAATCATAAGATGTCTGACAAATATTTACAACAGTCCGTTGCCGAATTGTTATCAAGTGTTGCAGTGCCACAGCCGGCACCGATCAATACCTTGAACCGATCCGCCGCGACGATGAACGCTGTCAAAGCGCATATCCTTTCTAACAACCTCGCGCCGGGAGACCCCCTCCCTACCGAGGCTGCACTTGCCGCTGATCTCGGCGTTTCCCGCTCATCAGTCAGGGAGGCGCTCCGCAAACTGGAAGCTCTCGACATCGTTGGGGTCAAGCAGGGATCCGGAAGTTTCGTCGGCAACATGTCCCTCGAACCCATGGTTGAAACCCTTGTGTTACGTGCCTCACTGTCCGAGGCCGGCAACCGTGACTTCCTCCGCGAGGTTGCGGAGGCGCGCCAGGCAATGGACCTGGGAATGGCGTCCACCGTCGTCGATGCACATAAGGGCAAACCTGACGAAGCCCTGCAAGAGCTAGTGGAAGAGATGGTGTCCCTTTCCAAACAGGGCCACGGCTTCATGAACCAGGACATCGCATTCCACCGCACCCTCTTGGCGCCGCTCAGCAACCAACTGCTGCGCCAGATGTATCAGTCCTTCTGGTTGGTGCACACGTCAATCATTCCTAACCTTGAATCCGAAACAGAAGGATCGGGCTTGCGGACTGCCTACAGCCACCGCCACATGCTCGACGCTGCAACAGACGGTGACGTTGATGCCTACCGCGCCGCTGTGGTGGAGCACTACGAACCCCTGCTGGAGATCCTCAGCTAGGTCGCCGGCCAAACGCGCGCACAAAAAGTGCAGCTCGTCGGACTTGAACCGAACGCACTGCTCCGGTTCGAGCGGCTGGAAGCGGTGTGGAATCAGGCAAGGATGGGCATCTGTGACGACCGAGGGGCACAGCGGAAAGATGACTTTGAGGCCGTCACGGAGCCGAGCAGACCGCCTAGAACGCCGCCTACACTGGAGGAAGTGGAGGCTATTAGAACGGCCAAGGTCAGCGGTGAGAGTGTCCGCTCCATCGCCGAGCGTTTCGGCAAGCATCGCAGCACGGTGTGGCGGTACACGAAGGACGTTCGATAGAAGGCGAAGCCCATCTACTAGTTGGCTAACCGTGGACGCGGCGAGGATCAAACGAAGTCAGAGCTACCGACGCAAGCGGATCATGTGTCGTACGCACCTCATCAATGTGAATGGCTGAGGGATTCAGACGACGCGAAAAGGTCAGGCAAGTCTCTCGTGTGCTCGAACACCATGCCGGGGGCAAGATTAGCCACGATGGATCGCGCAAGCATGCGCGGCCGTGGCGCCTTCCGGCGGCTTGCCTTGAGTGCTGCCTGGAACTCGTCGGGGCCGTCCATCTCAAGATCAATACCAGGTAGATAGAAGTGGGGAAAGGACTCGTAGCAGTCGTCGTATGGGTCGAAGTCCTCCTCGTCAGTGGCTGCCTCGTCGGTAGCGTCGTCCTCCGCAGATAACGGCTCAGCCCCGCCATCGTCCGCAGCCTCAAAATCATCGTCTGAGTCATTCATGCTCATCCACGGGCTGAGAAGCGCCACCATGACGTTGCAGTAACCTTCGAGGTACGCGGCGTCGCCATAGTTTCCGCGTTTGAAGGCTCGTTCTGCGGCGGCCGCATAGCGACGAGCGAGCGCCTGAACGCGATGGGCGTCCGAGTACTCACCCGAGCCGCGACGGTGGAGAACCCTGAAACAAGCGTCAAGCACTGCGTCGCTGTAGAACCATGTGAATACAACCGATGGATATTGTCGGTGGTCTACCTCTTTCGCGATCCGATCCGCGCGCTCTGCGCGACTTTGAATCCTTGCGATGAGATCGTACGTCTCGTCCGGCAATATACAGTGCCCTAGGAGTGATCTCTTGATTTCCTTGACGAACTTCACGCCGCTAGTGCGTATATGAGTTAGCCCAAGGGTGCCCGCTTCTGGCGCATCAAACGGGCTTACCACGTATGCGCGTGGCGCGAACTTTCCTAGATCTGCACGGAGTGTTTCGTACAATCGGCGGAAGTTCCAGTCAGTTAGGGAGTATCCGACGAAAACCACAGTCTTCGTCGCCAGCAACTGGCGTAGATGCGCTCCGAGCGCGTTAGACCCCAACCGAGTGAGTGACTCCTCGTAGTCGTTACTTGTCGCGACTAGTGTTGCGAGGTTGTTTATTGACCCGTGGATCTTGAATACCCGCCGCTCATATTCATCGTGGTAGGCGATGTCCTCGCCGATCACGAATGGCGTAGCGAGACACTCTTCTTCGAAGTATGTATCCCAGTTCGTGGTAACGATATCCCGAATCTCGGGAAGCGTTGCGAGCTCTTCGTGGAACTGTCGAGCAGTTCGGCGGGCCGTCGGAAAGGAGTCGGCATATGTGAATCGCGCACGAATTTCCTTCACGAGAGCGGCGCGTCCGAACTTCTCTTGGAAATCCTGCATGACTTCGGGGAAAGTGTCAGCGGCGGAACCCGCGCGTTCCCGGGCGCGCTCGAAAAGCGTCTCCGAGAGGACGGTGGGAACTTCCGTACTGATGCCAGCGCCCGCAAAAATGGCCAGTTTTCCTGCTACGTATGCCTCAACTATGTCCTGAGGCAGGTCAAAATCTAGGTCGAGAGCGCACCATTTGCAGTTCCCGTCGTGTGTATGGTTGGGCACAAGCTCATGTTAATCGAGCATGACTGATTGGAGTCGTAGGAGGAGAGAGTGTCATGAGCGCGATACTGGTTGGGTTTCAGCAGTACGAGGCAGAACGGCTGAGCCTCGTGCGCTATCAGCTGATGGTCGCAGGGCAACAGTCTGCACAGATGGCGCCGCTGAGTTCGCTTGCACTTGGCAGCATGCAAGATGCTGTGGAATCGATGCTCAGCCTCGTGGTCGAGCACGAACACGTCGTCATCTCGAACCGGAACGACTTCCTCCAGCTTTTTGATGCCGTCGCAGCAACCGTCGCTGGCGATCCGCCGATCTCGGGTTACAGGCCTGGTGCAGCAGCGATGAACCTGGCGCGAGTGAACTTTAAGCATCATGGCAATCAGGCCGAAGCGAGCACGATCGCGCGGCACCTGGGGAACTCGACTGACCTTGTCGCGACGCTTACCGATCGAGTGTTCGGCGTGCGACTCGACTCCATCAGCCTGCTGCTCTTCATCCGTGACGATGAGACCCGCCAGCACCTTGAGGATGCGCAGACCAACCTCAACGCTGGGAAGCTAGAGGACGCGATGACTGAACTCAAGCTAGCGTTCGATCGGCTCATCCACGACTATGAGCAGCGGAAGGCATGGCATCCCGGGAAAAGCTTGTTCTCCACCAAGCCTTCCTTCGCCCCCTCACAGCACAGCATGCGCGACCACGGCAAAGACATGGAGCGCGTTGTCGAATGGCTTGAGAGTCTTGACGGTTGGGTCAAGATGCTCGCGCTTGGTGTCGACATGCGCCGCTATGCCCACTTCGAAGCCCATACCCCTGTCGTGCACCACATGATGGACGGTGGTGTGCATGTCGTGTGGCGTGAAGGCAGCGATGTCACTGATGAAGTGTTCGCGCGCTGTTTCAAGTTCGTGGTTGATACCGCGCTTGCGTTCGCAGAGGACGACTTCGACTTCGATGCCTGGGCCGCGCGTCAAGCGGCACGACCTGCGGAGGATATCGAGTAAGGGGTCCCGTCGTCAGAGCGGTCGCATCCGGGCTTACTCAGGCACATGATCGACTAAGCACGCTCGACGATCAGCGCCACTCTGAGACCTAACCACGAACCGGCGCAACCACAGCGAGCGGCCCGTCGCACCGTCTGAATCGTCCATGCCGGGCCACTGAGCGCTGCCGCATCGACTCGATGCGAAGTCTCCACTCAGCCTTTTCTCATATACGCTTTTTGGGCTGCCACACGTCTTTCAGTAGACGCGCGTGGCGCGGCGGAGAGCGAGTGGCAAGCCCTGCAACCAGGCAGCCTCGAGCACGAGAGGCGGAAGCTGAGTCGCACAATCAGGAGCCCGGACGTGCAGCCCTGCTTGACTACTGGCAGACTCTGTATATGGCTGTGACTACTGGACTTTACCTCGCCGTAGGCTCTGTGCTGTCTGAATCCGTAACAACCAAAATCACAACCGCGGGCAACGAGTACCGTTTGAAGCTGTTGGCTTCGAACCCAGGGAACTGGTGGACGATCGTTAGCATCTTGAGGAGATCTGACCTGGTCGGGGCAATCGTCAAGCTTACGGCAAGTGATTTCAAGCGCATTCACAGCGCACGCTACAGAGATGTCGCGTCTGCGTTATTTACCGAATTAGCACGGCACCCCTACTTGATCGTTGTTCATGAGGCGGTTGTTGGTGCGGGAGAACGCGAACTTCCGACTGCGGACGAGCAGCAGGATGAAGAAGATTGGGATGGCTGGACCTGGAATGATCATGCAGCCCGTGAGTACTTCGGAACGCTTGATCGTGACGTCCGAGATCACGTTCTAAAGCTTCTGACGGATCTAGGGCTGACTTTCGCGACCTACAAGAAGAATGCAGAGGCATCGGTCCTTGCTGCTGCATTTGTTGAAGACACTCAGAGCAATCTTCTTTTCCGAATATACGTGCCTTCTGGTCGCTTGTATGAAGCTGAGCTCTCGAAACTTCTAAGCATGTTTCACGATTGGCTTGGCTCGGTCAAACATCTGACTGTTCGCCAGGGTGGGTACAAGACGCCAAGTGGTCGCGTGATTGAGTTCTACGGAGAACCTGGAATGACAGTCGAATCCGTGAGTGCAGATCTCGAGGAGTTTGCCCAGTTCTTAGAACTGCTCGACAACCCTCTCGCGGCGGAGCAGATGCTGCAGGGGTTCGGCCTCGACCGAGCTATCGCGACTGAGTTGACGGCCAGGTACGCAAAGGAAGCGCGGCGCGTTCTCCTAGACACGAAGCATGAACGCGATCGGCGAATGCTGAGCATCCAGCAAGAGCTCGAATCCGAACTCACTGACCACCTTGACTCTGTATCCGCGAGCGAAATCGAGCGTTTCGTGCGAGCGCTCGTTCCGGCATCGCCCTTTACCGCGAGTCCTTTGACTAGACAACTAGCGCCCAGAGGAACCACGGCTTCGCAGATCACAATCAATCAGCAGGTCTTCCAACACGTGGAGGGCGTCGTCACTCAGAGCATTAACGGGACAGTGTCGCTCGGCACCCCAGCGGATCAACTCATCAAGCTAGTTCGAGAGGCTGGAGGCGACGACCGCATTGCTCTCGAAGCAGATGCGCGGGAGCTTGCAGATATGGGCGCTCCGACGCCTGCCAGGATCGGAGCGCGTCAGAGACTCAAAGAGTTCGTCGCTCGAAGCGGTCAACGTTTAGAGACCGCAACGTTTCAGATGATCTGGAAGTGGCTTGAGGCTCAGATCGGTGGAGGCGCAGGTTGATTCATTCTCTCTTCGTCCTGCGCAAAACGATTTAAAGCCCTGCGCCAACTCAACGGGCATTTGTGTACGCGCGCAAAAGAAGTACAAGCTGCCACGTCTCTTGCAAGTCTAGGCAGAGTGCTCCTATATGGAGGTCAGCTTGCGGTCACGTCCTGGGACAGCTCGGCTTGGATCTCGCGGATCGTCACAGCGAGCACGCCCGACGCCAGGAGGCCTGTTCCCAACGGCCCGGATAAGTTTTCTCCGAGCAGAGGCAGGCGCGCCAGTGCTGCTCTAACTGCGGGTGTCATGTGGTCGATCTGCCAGCGGACCTCGTCGCAACGTGCGGCTTCGTGGTCGTTCGCCGCAAGAGAAGCGGCCTTCGCTGCGTACGCGGCAGCACCGAGAGCATGTGCTCCCATGTGAGCCACGCCCGAAGCTTGTCCGGCAGCGCGAGCGGCGGCTACCGCTGCGGGCGACTTCACCGATTGGGCGGCGCGTCCGGCGTCGAATCTCCGCTTGATCTCACCAGCGGCATCAAGTTCACCGCGACCGTAAGCACGGGCGCGTGCGATGCCATCCCGCGCTCGGTCGTCTTCTGGCGCTTCCGCCTCGAACAGCGGCAGAACGCGCTTCGCGCAGTCCGCTGCCCACAGCGCGACAAGACGCCGGTCAGCGTCGTCGAGGGCCTGCGGAGAGGGCATAGATCGATTCTCTCAGCAAGCGCTGAAACCTCGATCTGCAAGACGCGTGGCAGCTATGTGCTTGTTCTCGAAGAGGCACGCTCGTGGTGGTCGCGTTCAGAGCTGTTGGAGCGTGTGCAGGGCCTGTTGGAAGGTGTCGGCGATGGGGAGCTTGGGGTTGCGGTGCCATTCTTCGAGGGCTGCGAAGTAGGCGAAGGTGAGTGCTGTGGCGACGATGCGAGCTTCGGGCGCGGCGAGGGTATTCCTCGCTGTGAGCACCTGGGCGATGCGCGCGGCTGCGTCAGCGAGTGTTTCGTAGGCGGCGCGGCGAACGGTGGGTTCGTTGAAGAAGTAGTGGATTCGTCGCTCGGCAAGCGAACGATCTTCGGTGTCTTCGTTCGATGACAGGTCGAACTGGGAAACCATCTCGCGGATGGAACCGACAAGGTCTTGGAGATTGAAGACTTTGGCGAGTTCGTCGTCGCTGAGGAGGTCGAACTCGTCAGAGAGGATGATGCCCTCTTTGGTGCCGAAGTAGCGGTACACCGATGAGGGCGATACCTCTGCGGCGGCGGCGATCTCTTCCACGCTGACTCTGGCGAAACCGCGCTCGTCGAACAGGTCGATGGCGACTTCTTGGATTCTCGCCATTGCCGCACGGCGTTTGCGTTCTCTTAGCCCAGGACTCATTCCCCACACATTACTGCAAGTTCCGCTCTATTGACAGTCACTACCAGTAGCACTAGAGTCACTATCAACTGCAAGTCACTTTCAGAATGTGAGTGTGTGATGAACCGTACTGCGTCACGAAGTACCGCGCTGACGATTTCCCTGAGTCTCGGACTCCTCGCCTCGGCGATCATCCTCGTCTGGATGCTGATCGACCAGTTCACGACCAACACGGTCTCCGCACACAACACCGATCTGTTTGGCTCGCTGGGAGAGGTGCCTGATCCAGCCCCGTTGTGGATGGTTCTCTACGCGGTCTTCGGCGTCGGTGCCGCCTGTTGGGCGATCGCGCTGACCGGTTCGTCAAAGGGCGCGAGATGGGTTCGCTGGTTCGCCACGATCGTCTTCCTCATCGGTACCGGCTTGCTGCTGTTCATCTTCTTCATCACCGAGTACGACTTCCCCGCACTGGCTGACTCTCCGATCTTCCCTGGCGGGTGGAGAATCACATCTTTGAGCATGGCGATCTATGGCGTGATCGTGATGCTGATCGCGTGGCTTCCCACGACCGACAGGATCCGCAAATGAACGTGCTCATCGTCGTCGAGTCCTACTTCGGAAACACCTCGATGATCGCTCACGCCATAGCCGAGGGCATCCAGATCACCCCCGGAGACCGACAGGTGCAGATCATCACTGCCAGTGAAACACCTCACCGAATTCCCGCCGAGATATCACTTGTGATCGTTGCCGCCCCAACACACAACTTCGGGCTTCCCAGCCCAGCCACTCGCACACAAGCTCACGCCAAGGGCGCAACCACCTCACCGACCAACGGGGTGCGCGAGTGGATCGAGACAGTGGAGTTCAACTCGCAGGCGCGCATCATCACCGCCGATACCTCGGTCAAGGCTCGATTCACCCCGAGCACCGCGTCAAAGACCGCTCAGAAGCTCATCCGACGCCGGGGCGTCTCCACTGTGGAGCGCGGTCCGTCGTTCTTCGTGGACAGCATTACCGGACCTCTCTCGGACGGCGAGGAAGATCGCGCCCGTACCTGGGGAACCCAACTCACTGAATAGACCCGGTAGGAAAACACCACTGCGACGCGCTCTTCACGTGAGCGCGGACGCCGATTGCGCACCTACCGGTAAGGAGGTGCAACCGCCGTGACACACAACCGATTTACCGACCACCGCAAGCAGACGCTGCCAGTTCGTAGGGAATTCATCGACAGCGAAGACTTACGCTGCTTACTCTGTCGTCTGCACGAGCAGGGCGAGGGTGCGTGGGTGCATGATCCCGTCGCCGCCGATTTGATGCACTACGCGCGGGACAAGTACGCCGCTCTCGCGGTCAAGCATCGGCTTGATCCGTGGGAGGCGGTCTCTGCCGCGTTCGAGGTGATGCGCACCCCGGCGGCGCGGCGTGCTCGTGATCCGTGGGCGGTGATCACGCATTCGGTGCGGATCACCTGCTCGGTCGAGGAACGCGGGCAGGGGCTCTTGTGCTCGGTGCATCAGGCCAGGCGGAAGCGGTTCACCGTGTTCCACGATCCCGAACGATTCTCCGACCGTGAGCACCCGATGGTGGACGACCACCCAGTGTTCGGGGTCATTGACGAGCACTTCAACGACCTCGATACCCCGGAACCCGATCCTGTCTCCACGCCTGTCCTTCAGGCGGCCGAGGGGGCGATCACGCTCCTGGTGCTGCTGGGCTGGCCGGGTGAGACGGCGCGGGATGCGGTCGAGCATGTCTGTGACGCACTGACGAAAGCCGGGGCACGGCAGGCCGCGTATAGCGCGTTGCGGCGCGATCAGCAGACTCCGGCGATGCTGGATCTTCCCCGCCCTGCCTGGCACGCACTGCTCCGGGCACTACTGGGCAGCACCGAACCAGTGCACGCGGCGACACCGATGGGGCGTGGAGTGCTGTTGCGGCTGTTGATCGGCGAGACGATCCCGGTCCTGCTGGAAGATGACGACCTCGTCGCCGCTCTCTCGCTCGCTTCCTCCGGGGTTGGGGAGGTGATCGGGGATGGACGTGCCAAAGGATGGCTTCTACGTCGAACGGGCCGTTTCCTCCATCCCGGTCGGGAACCGGCACCGCAAGGACCTCGGCGAGATCGACGTCCTTGCCGCGTCGATCGACCGTCATGGGCTACTGCAGCCGATCACGGTGAACCTTGACGGGTTCCTCATCTGCGGAGCACGCAGACTCACGGCGATCAAGAAACTCGGGTGGAAGACCGTCCGCGTGTGGGTGCGATCCGGGATCTCCGACCGGCTCGGGCAGTTGCTCGCGGAGCAGGACGAGAACGTGCTCCACAAGCCGCTGAACCAGATCGAGGCCGCCGCCCTCTACCGAGAACTCAAGGCCCTCCTCGCCGAGGACGCCAGACGCAGGCAAGAAGCCTCACGGTTCAGCGAAGACCATCAACCCGGTAGCGACGGCACCGCCGATCCAGCGGCACCGTCCGGGCAGGCAGGTGAAACTCGGCATCAGGCGGCGCTCATGGTCACCGGGCGGGCCTCGTATTCCCGGTTGGAGCAGATCGGGTTCATCGAGAAGATCGCTGCGGACCCTACCCGTGAAGAACAGCTCCGCGCTCACGCGAAAACCGAACTCGAACAGATCGAGGCAGGCGGCCCGGTCGAGCCCGCCTACACGCGTATCCGAGAGGAAGCGGCGGGTGAGCTGGATCGTCTCGCACGCGAGGCGCTTGCCCGCGTGAAGGCGGAGAAGCGCGCGAAGCAGAAGAAACGCAAGACTACGTTCCGGCCGATACCTCACCTGCATGTTCGAGCGTTCGTGCTCACCTGGGACGAGTTCACCGGTTGGTGCGACCGCTACGACATTCCTCAGCTCGCTGCGGAACTCACCGACGAGCAGATCGAGAAGTTCCACACCACCCTCACCGAACTACAGGCCTTCGCGGAGCAGATCGATACCGCCCGTGAACAAGTCCCGCCCGAAGAACGCGGCAAACGCATCACACAACGCGCACACCTCCGAGCACTGTGAACCAGGAACGAACAGAAGACACGATCCAGGAGCGAGGGCGAGCACCTCTCCTCCATGTCCTACTTCTCCCGCACCACCGACACCGGCCGTCGCATCACCGCGACGCCGCGCGTGCGGGCGGAACCGGACACCGATCGTCTCGTCGCACTCGTCCTGCACCTCGCCGAACAACTTCACCACGAAGAAGCCCAGGACCGCGCCATTCACGCGCGAGACGATCAAACCAGCGCTCTCGATGACAACACCGGCCGAACCGAGGAAGGACACGACAATGACGCTCTTACTGCCAGCACCATTAGAGACTGAGGAAGCCCCCGCCCTGACTGCGGTGACCTACCAGAGGGTCTCGACCAAGGAGCAAGCCTCCAAGGGCGGCCGCGACGAGGGATTCTCGATCCCTGCACAGCGCGAAGCCAATAGTCGGAAGGCGGAAGCGCTCGGCGCGCGGATCGTGGCCGAATTCGTTGATGCCGGGGAATCCGCCCGATCCGCCGATCGCCCAGATTTGAAGCGGATGCTCGACTACATCGCCAGTCACCAGGTGACGTATTGCATCGTCCACAAGGTCGACCGGCTCGCACGCAACCGCCTCGACGACGTCGAGATCCACAGGGCGTTGCTCGATGCAGGAGTCACGCTCGTCTCGGCGACGGAGAACATCGATGAGACCCCCTCCGGGATGCTGTTGCACGGGATCATGTCGTCGATTGCGGAGTTCTACTCCAAAAATCTCGCCACAGAGGTGGTGAAGGGTCTGACGCAGAAAGTCACGACCGGGGGCACGCCGATGCGAGCGCCGATCGGATATTTGAACGTTCGCAGACGTGACGAGCGCGGGCGGGAGTACCGCACGGTGGAGATCGACCCAGAACGCGGTCCGATGATCCGTTGGGTGTTCGAGCAGTACGCCACCGGCGACCACACCGTCGTCGAGCTGCTTGACGAGGTCACCGCTCGGGGGTTGCGGACGTTGCCGACCCCGAGCCGCCCTCCGAAGCCGGTAGCGCGGTCGGGGTTCTTCGCCATGCTCCGCAACCCCTATTACGTCGGCATCGTCCGCTACAAAGGCGTCGAGCACCCAGGTGCGCATGAGCCGTTGCTCGACTTCGACACTTGGGAACGAGTGCAATGCCTCCTGGACTCGCGGAAGCTCGCCTCCGAACGGCGTCGCATCCACGATCACTACCTCAAAGGGTCCCTGTTCTGCGGTTCTTGCGGATCACGGATGCAACTCGACTTCCCGACCAACAGCCAGGGCATCCGATACGCCTACTTCGTGTGCGCGGGACGCGCCACCAAGCGAAAGAACTGCACCCGCAGAGCCGTGCCCGTCGGGATCGTCGAAAAGCTCGTCGCCGACTGCTACCAGGACATCTCCATCACCGAGAAGCAGTACACGGCGCTGGCCGCGCAGGTCGAGGCCGCGTTCGACGAACGGCTCGCCTCGAAATCCTCCGAGATCACAGACCTCACTACCAACCGCAAGCGCCTTCACGACGAGAGCGAAAAGCTGCTCGCAGCCCACTTCGCCGACGCCATCGACCTGGACACCCTCAAACAGCACCAAGACCGCATCCGCGCAGGACTCGCCGACATCGACCGCCGCCTCACTCGCGAGCGTGAGGGCAGCGAGGGAACCCGGCGTCACCTCAGTGCCGCACTGCGGCTCCTGATCGACTGCGCCACCATGTACGCCCGAACCGACGACCACGGCAAACGCCTCGCGAACCAGGCACTCACCAGCGGCATCGAACTCGGAGAAGACGGCGAGGCCACGATCCGCCTCACCGAACCGCTGGCCGCGATCACCTCACCCAAGACATCTCTCGATGTCTCAAGTTCTAGTACGTCTGAAAGAGTGCCCCATACTAGACGACGTTCGAAACTCGTCCCGTGCCCTGAAATCGTTGATTTCTCGGGCAAATGACGGGATCGAACTGGATCGCGATCCGGGCACCTACACCCAGATTACTGACCCACGAGGACGTATGGTCGCCGCGATTGAGAAGGTTCAAAACTCGGTCACCCCGCAGATGGCTGTGGACATGGTCGCCCGCTACGAAGCTGGTGCTTCGATACGCGAGGTCGCTGCAGCGTTCAATGTGCATCGCGAGACGGCGGCGCGTCACCTGCGGGCGTCGGGAACTCAACTGCGGAAGGCGGGTTTGACCGAAGAGCAGGCGGCTCGAGCGGAGGTGCTGTACCTGTCCGGCCAGACGCTCGCACAGGTGGGCGAGAAGTTCGGCGTCTCGCAGGGAACGGTCGGCCGGTGTCTCCGAGAGCGTGATGTGGAGCTTCGCCCGCCGCTGGTCCGCGCGCATGGCTCGGCCTGAAGCCTGTCGCTAACCCTGGGAGGGTGCCTGTCCTACTCCTGTCGCGAAAAGGTCTGGATGCGGCACATCGTCTTCTCCAAAACGGTATCTGTTGCGGAGAACCTCGATGATCTGGGGGCCGTTCGGAGTTCGTGCATGCGATTGCAATCCGTACGAAGGAAGAACGAGGAGAGCCGCGAACTCCAACATGCTCTCGAGCTTCTCTCGCGTGAATGAGTCTCGTGGCAGTTCAGGATCCGACGGCAACTCTTCCCGCCGAATAAGTTCGTTTGCACGATGTTGTTCGACGGGTGGAGTATCTAGTCGAAGCTCAATACCTTCCCACGCTGGTCGAGCGTTTCCTACAATGGTGGTGATCGCCATCATGAGTTGCCAATCCCGCCAGCCGTCGTCCTTCAAGGAGAGCAGATCTCGACTCACCACGGGATCTGCTGCAAGCCGGGGAATCGTGAAGCGAGCAATTGGCAGCATTCTGTCGTATCGACGCTGGATGTTCTCCAGTGACTCTTCGCGGTTGTAGCGACTTGAGAGGCCTTTGCAGGCTCGAAGGGACTGGTGGACGACTGGCTCCTTACGAGGAACATCATCGCCTATCGGCCCTTCGGGGAGCTTGGCGATGGCTGCGACCTCCTCGTCAGACAGGAAATCTGCTGCCTCATCGTATGGTCGTCCTCCGCTCAGCTTATGGCTTAACCCTCGCTCGAAGGCTTTTCGGACGTGCTCGAAGAACTCGTCTTGGTTGAGCAGCGTGTGTTCAAGGAGAACTCCTGCCACGATGCTGACTAGGTCAGGGAGGAAGTCGGTCTCAGCTATGGCCTGAACCCGGGCCAGATGAACGATCCACCTGCTTACGGAGTTGTCTGGTAAACGTTCGCACCCTTGACGCGTCGCAGTTCCGTCGAGGCGAACTTCAATATCGACTTGGGCCGGAAGCCATTCTGCATCAGCTTCTGCCAGCTCTGCTTGGATGATCTGAATCGCGGATATGAGGCGTTCGGCGGCGAGGATCTCGGTGCGTGAGGATGCAGACCGAACAGTCCATGTAGCACCGAAGACCGACCAGCTCTGCTCACGATCGCCTCCGGCATCATTAAAAGGACGTCCGAAACGCTGACGATCGAGGCTTGCTAGTAGCGTCTCTAGGTTCCAGCTTTCGTCGTCACTGGTTTCTGCGATGAGTTGATCCAGGAACTCTTCTGTCTTCGACTCCTGCGCGTTCGCACGAAGGTAGTGCTCATAGTCGGGAGCGAAGTCTCGAGCGACTTGCAACGCGAAGGATTCGCGCGCGAATCCTTGCTGGAGGTACTCATGTCGTTCGAAGTCTCCGGGTTCTTCTGCGTAGGAGGTGTGCGCAAGGAGCCCAATCCTGAATAGACGAGATGACGTGCACCAGTTTCCAGCTTCCGACTCATAGGCGGCCGCCGCTACGAGTGCCCTGGGTACATAGGCCCGCAGACTAGTGTCGGTTGCTCTTTGCGCGGCGACTGCAGCGGATAAGGCGTGAAGCTTTGCTGCGTAGAAGAGTCCTAGATGTTCATAGATGGATGCTGCTAGAAGCATCATGGGGATGCTCTCGTCTAGAGTTTCGCCATGCCACCAATTGATCTTTGCTGCATGTACTTCGGCAAGCGCTCTTAGCGCCTGGTTTACCTCAAGAAACTTATGCGCCCGCGCCTTAGCTCGGGCTGCTTTGGCCGAGTCGCCCTCAATGCGTGCAACCGCTTCATCTAGTCCGTCACGAAGCACTTCGTAAAGAGGATGCTCAGCTAACGAAAGTGTGCAGAACTCGAACAGGTCGGCCGTGTGTTCGATTGGGAATGTAGGCGCATTTGGCAGATGCATGAGCAGGTCTTTAAGAGAGTGCATCCCACCATCGAGATCTCTCACTGGAACTGCGTCTGTAGGGGGCGCGACTGGAATGTTCTCCGCTTGCGATTTGAGAACCTTCTGGAGGCTTTCTTGTGGAGTCGGTAGCCCCTCTATGCGTTCCGGGATGTTCTTTGGGTAGTCCGGAAACAGTGCGAGCCGCACAGCTATTGCAAGAAGTGTCGCCTTTGCGTTTGGGTAGGGGGACGCTGACAAGGCAGAGGACGCTGTCGCTTGTAGCTGCGCATACCAATCATCGAGCTCTTGCATCTTGATCTCAGTGTTCCCACGTATGCGAGCGCCATAGCCGTAGGTAAGCAAAATGACTGCGTCTTCGAGGAGGGCGAGATCTTCCGCGCCGCCCTCGCTGATCTGGGAGAAGAAATCTCGGAAGAGGTCATCGGCTGGGATGAGTGTTCCGGTGCCCCGAAGCGTTGCGACGGCTATCTCGTACTGCGCTCTCATCTGGACATCGGGAGGACAACCGCCGTGGAGAAACTCGCGCATCTTCGCAATCCAGTCACCGACGTCCAGTCTTGCATTGTCGTGGAAGGTTGCGTGGCGGAGGATGTCTTTGAGGCTAACGAAGTCGCCGAGTGTACGTCCGGGTTCTGTCCTAGTGCGCCAGATTTCTCTGTCCCGGAGGTACCAGGCCGGGAGTTCTATTTCATCGTTGGGGCGTTCTGGCGCGAGCGAGAGCGGAAGCTTCAGATACTCGGCAGCAATCCAATAGAGATCCGGCTCAGAGAGTTGATCGGCGAGGGCTGCACCGTCAAAGATTTCTAGTTCGACAGAGTACTTGTCTTTCGCTTCCTGGATGAGGGCATGTCGGGTAGCCACCGGTACAGGAGCAACGGTGAAGAACAGGACTTTGTCGATACTGGTGCCTTGCCCAAGGATGCTCTTTAGGTCTGACCGTACTTTCGAAGCGACCTTCGTTTTCTGTATCGTGCATGCGACTGCAACCGTGTGCGTGGATATGCGAGTGAGATGTACGGACGTATCCGGCAGTTCATTGGGGAGGTTCGACCAGAAAGTTTCGCTGTCGCGCCCCTGATCCCCGCCGGAACTTACCGGGCCTGTGGCGGGCAGAAGATTCAGACTGATGCGTCGGCGTCCGAAGGCAAAACAGATCTTCTCGAACTCATGATGTCCGTTGTTCTCGCCCAGCGTGTCAAGCGCGAAGCGAATCTGCTGGGTGATCTGGAGTGGAGAGTCCATAACTGCTGCGGTTCCTGTCCGACGGGAACCTGCGGTTTGCCGTCTAGCTTTGTGGGATCAACATCGTGATTCCAGGATTCCCGAAACCAGGCATCGGTGCCATGCGACACGCTGATCGCGCGGGCGTGCTCCCGGCACGTCACCCATCTCCTTCGTGGGCCTGTACCCAACCCTTGCTGAAGTCGGCGAGCGTTTCGGCGTCTCTCAGGGAACGATCGGACGCTGCCTCCGTGCTCAGCAAGCTGAGCTTCGCCGTCCGTTGGTGCGCGCCCGGCCTGCTTCCGATGCCTACCTGAGACAATGAGAGTGGAGCACATCGTTGAGGAGGTACTCATTGGCTGGATCGCATTGGCTTCCTGACCGCCATCTTGGTGTCGCCGCGACTCTCGCCCATGTTGATGAGATCATATCCTCCGTCGGTGAACTGCTCTTCGACTACCAGACGTCTCCTTCCGATGTTGTGCGCCTACGCGAAGAGCTTGACGGAGACACGCGGCACTTGGTGGTTGACGGAGTAACTCCGATCCCTCCGAAAGTTCCGTTGCTGGCTGCTGACGCTCTGAACGCACTTCGGGCGGCTATCGAGCACACGATCTATATCGAGGCCGAGGATGTCGCTGGCGGATCGCTCGATGAGAAGGCGGCGCGGCTCGTCGAGATGCCAGCGGCGCAGACCGACGATAGCTTCACGGAATGGCTCAAGAAGCGTGCGAAGAATGGCCCAGCAGCACTTCGAACCGGTGCGGATCTGCAACGGCGCATCTATGACTTGCAACCGCTTCACCGTTACTCCGACCCTGGAGCTCATCCGCTCGCTCGCCTGGTTGCGTACACCAACCATTCGAAACACCGCACCCCAGCAGTCACCGCTGTGCGGATCCCGGTCGTTTCCAGGGAAGATACGCGACCGCGACACCCGCGAGACATACCGAAGCGGCCAGAGGAACCGATCCTGCCTGGCCAGATCGTCTTTTCGGCTCCAGCAGATCAGGTCGTGCCGGTGGCACTCTTTCCAACCGTCGGGATCAATCTGCCAGGCACCGCTCGTTGGCCAGTGCTGATGAACGAACTGGGCGAACTCGCCGTATGGGTGCGCACTCAGGCCATCCCTCGGCTCATCACTGGCATCGAACCCCCGAAACCCGATATTCCGGCCTGGCACGAGATCTCGCAAGGGTACTCGGATCCACGAGCGACGATTGCATCAGGGGTAGGTATTGCTCCTGCCTATGACCGCAATCGAGATCGTCTCGGAGCTGCGCACACACGGCGTGACATGGCCGGGAATATCGCCGATATGCCCGGGGCGCCGTCGCGCCCCGAAGTTCTCGCTTGGCTGGAGTCACTATCCGATTTCGAGGTGCTGCGCCGAATGCGTGAACTCGTGCCCAGCTTCGATCACGACCCCGACGATATGGGCCACAACTGGGACATCCTCGAAAAGATGCGTGACGACGCTCTTGCGTTCGCCCAGCAGCACGATACCGGCGCTCGAGCGACGCCCGTGATCCCCGAGAGCGCTTAATCCGACTCAATCAGATAGCTGCGAATCCGGCGGGTAGCGCCCCGGCCGACGTGCAGCACTCTGGCTTACCGAGCGCAGCGTGGAATTTCGGGTCCAGTAGCTCCGGCCGTGACGTTAGCGAAGCGGCTGTCTGGCGGCCTGGTCGAGTCGACGATGGACGTAGGAAAACAGGCTGAACGCGTCGTAGAAGTCAGGCATGATCTCGACATTGTTGATTCGGTTGGAATGGGCACGGGGGTTCCGGTAGTGTCCGTGGATCCCGAGCAGGAGGTTCTTAAACCCTCGGTGTTCGCTGATGTCAGAGTCGTTTTCGTACTTGTTGATATAGAGCAAGGGTGGGTCTTGTCTAGTGCCGAAGACCCCGTTGTAGAGCGCGTCGCCGTCCCCGGCAAGGCCGGTGATCGAGCGTACGCGCGTCGGTATACTCTTCGACGCTTCGGAGATAGCGTGGAAGAGTGAACGTGTCACGAACTCCTCGGCACAATAGGTAAAGAGCTCTTCATGAGTTCCGCGACGGCGCAGTTCGACATGTAATGTCCCTGCCAGAGTCGCAGCTTCGGATATGGTGTCGGCTTTCGTGCCGCGCGCGAGCTGCCCCTTGTCGTTGATTTTGTGTCCGTAGTGGACGAGGAATTCGCAAAGTTGGTCACGGAGTTGGGTGAAGCGGTTGGGGTCGCGCGCATACCGAGCTGGCGACATCGCTTTGTTGATGAACACCACTACGCAGTTTCCAACGCCTTGCTGAACCTGCTTATTGTTCAATGTGATGTAGAGGCTCTCGCGCTTATTTGCCCCAGGTTCCCTCTCCTTGATTCCTGCCATCGGAAGCAAACTATCGATCTCAGAGTTGCTTAATCCCGGGTAGTCGGTCTGCGCAAGAACATCAGCAACGCCTTTGATGAAATCCATAGCGAAAGGGGCGACTCGTTTCGGCGCTGGACTAGACGTACTCATGTATCCGTCACCTTGTTTTCTTGAATCGGTGCTTTGGCGTCAGGGACAACCTGTTCTTGGCGTGGTTGTGGTGTATTCACGCCGTAGAGTCGGCGTGCGAACTGGATTGCATCTGGGGCGGAGTACCAGCCCTTGTCTCGCAGGTGTTCTTCCCAGTCGAGTTCGTTGAGACGGGTTACAGCTACCCGATAATACAAATGCTCGGCAGGAATGACGTTCTTCTCAGTGAAGTACCAGCCATTTCTTCTCTCGATGATCTTCCGTAGTGCGTCGCGGTGTCCGGCAAGCTCCTGCGAGCGCAGTTGAGTCACGTCGGTAAGCATGTTGGCAAGCTCTTCGACGGACTGAGTAGGCAGGTTAAGTCCTGTCCCAAGATCACGGCCAGCATCTCTGACTGCGTGAACTAGTGTCTGGAAGAAGTCCTCCGGCAGCGTTTCGGGTTCCCAAACAACTGTGGAGAGGATGTGACAATCGTCCTCCTCGAGTTGGACGGTCAGACAGCCCGGCGTGGGGATGTCGATGGTAAAGCGGTAGTGGACATCAGTCTCCCAAACTGGCACACGGACGCCCTCCGGCGATATGAGACCGTCATCGGTTGCTTTCCTTAGAGCCGCGTGCAGGGTGCCGTGTCGCAGATCGTTGGTTATATTTCGGTAGACAGCAAGGTCATCCTCAAGCTCAGCGAGTTGCTGATCGATGAGTTTTTGCTTGATTTCTTCGAGGGTGCGGGCTGTCGCATCAGCCGATTGCTGTGCATGCGCGGCAGCGGCGGCGGCTTCTGTAGCAGTGCTCTCGACTCGGTCAACGCGACGACGCATTCCGGTAAGGAGGAGTTCGCCTGGGATCAGGAGCAGCACAACAACAGCGGTGTTAGCGAGCAGATTGCTCCACCACTCATCGACTGACCGCAGAAGCCACGAGATGAATGCAAGAGCCAGGCCCGCTGCTGCGGTCAAGACAAAAAGCAGAACGCGTCGGGGTGCCTTTTGATTCTTGGAGTCGCCTGCGATCATACCTCCCAATTTACTCGTGACTGCGCAGGAACCTTGAGCATCATCCCACCTCACAGACGCCGCCACCGATGGTCATGAGTTTCCTATGTGTAGCCTCAGCTCTACCGCTCTCCCAGGCTCTCCACGATCCGAGGCATGCTGGTTGTACCTACGAGCAGCTATTCGATACCGGCAGCAGGGATTAGAATTGTCCGCCCGTCTTCAGCTCGTTCGAGGCGGACGGCTTTAAAGAGAAATTGATGCATTGCGCGGCGTTCCTCATGGGTAGCTCCCTCAAAATTTGAGTAGGCGTGCTCTCGAAGCCGGATCTGGTTGATGCCCTGTTCGATCCCAGCTTCTTCTTTTATCCGTAACGCGTCTTTGTCCTCCACCAACTCAATGACGCTTAGTCGCTTCAGTTCAGCCTGAAGCACTTGAAGTGTGATCGCATCCTGGTAGTAGGCATCCAGAATCTTCTGCCGTTTTGCCGCGAGCTCATCGTGTTCGAGCAGCCGCGGTGATTGCAGTACCGGGACATCCGAGTATCCGCGCCTGAGGTGTTCTTGCATGCGTTGCGATTGCTGCGGTGTGATCGTGATCTTACGGTAAAGGTCTCCTAACGCTGTCTCAACGACGGCGATGCTGGTTGCGGGCATCGTGCAGTTGGTTCGTTTCTTGCTGCGCCCGCCGCAGAAGAAATATGGATAGACCTTTCCTGATCTTGAGCGGCTGTGGGTGATGTACATGCGCCACCCGCACTGCCCACATTTGAGAATGCCCGCGAGGTGATGAGGATGTCGTTGCCGGGTTCCCTGATAGTTGCGATTCGCCGTCAGCCGATCCTGGACTTGCTGCCACACGCGCGTCTCGACTAGTAGCTCGTGGTTCCCTGGCGCTTCAACACCGCGCCAAGTCACGACGCCCGCATAGTAGGAATTGCGAAGGATCCTCTGGACCATGCTGATTGAGATCGCGCCGTCCGAGCTGCCTGTCGATCTTGAGGTTGTGAGCCCCAGCAGGTTCAAGGAGTCGGTGAGCTCTCGCAGCGAGACCTTGCCGGATGCATAAGTGTGGAACGCCCAACGGATCGTCGGTGCTCTGGCTTCGTCGAGAGCAACGGTTCGATACTCTCGTCCGTTCGCGTCGAGCTGCTTCACGTTTAGATACCCGATGGGGGCTCGCGAGGGCGTCCCTCCCTCCTGGTGTTTTCGACTCATTCCCTTGAGCACTTCAGTAGAAAGATTCCGTGAGTAGAACTCAGCAATCGATGCCATGATGCCGTGTACAAGTTCACCACTCGGTGATTCGTCGATGCTCTCCGAAGCAGACACGAGCTTGGCTCCAGCCTCGGCGATCGTCGTCGCGATGGTGCTGTCATGAGCACGGTTTCTGGCAAGGCGGTCAACCTTATGCACTACAACGTAGTCGACGGAGTTCTCGGTGATGTAGCTCAACATGTTCTGAAGAGCAGGACGGTCGATGCTGGTGCCTGATGCACCCGCGTCGATGAACTCTTTGACGACATAGGCACCCAGTCCGTGAGCGGTTCGCGAGGTGATCTCTCTTTGCGCCGGTATCGAGAAGCCTTCCTCGCTACCGCCGACAGTTGCTTGTCGTGCTGAAGAAACTCGGAGGTAGATCACCGCGTACCTGACTGTTGGCACGGTCTCGATCGGGGAGGGAAATGTGGACACGGGGACACTCGCTTTCTCGCCTACCCGGGAGCCCGGGCATGCTGAGAGCGTCTCGCGTCAGCCAACAGGGAACAGCGTTCACGGTCCGGATCCGCGTAGCAGCGGCGAGAGCCGAGACAGAGTTGCAGCGACGAGGTTTGAACCCCGCAGGGAGGTAATGCGCGAAGTTCGAAACTCGCACCGAATAGGCGTTCTTCTACAGCTTAGGGGTGGTCAAATGAGCGATTTCACACAAAGAACCAAGAGCAAGAGCCAGTATCGACCCCAAACACGATGTGTTCGAACCGATCTACAGTGCCCCTGGCTGGATGACGTTCGAAACTCGTCACGGGCCCTGAAATCGTTGATTTCACGGGCGAGTTCGGAGATACCGATGGTACGCAAGGTAGGTGCACGGACGCCTATTTCGGACCCTCGAGGCCGAGTCATTGAGTCGGTTGGGAAGGTTCAAACCTCTGTCACCCCCGAAGTTGTTGTTCGAATGGTTGGGTTATACGGGGCCGGACTGAGCGCGCGCCAAGTTGGACTTGAGGTGGGCTTGCATCGAGAAGCGGTGATGCGCCATCTTCGAAACTCGGGTGCGCGGATCCGGCGGCAAGGATTGGACGCGGACGCTGTCGATCAAGCTCGGGAACTTTACCTGTCAGGGAAAACTCTTGCTCAGGTAGGGATAGTTCTTGGAGTCGCCCCGGGCACTATCGGCCGGTACCTCCGCAGTCATGGCGTACCATTGCGCCCTCCGTTGATCCCAACTGAAGTTTCCGTTGTCCAGGGGCAACAATGACCTCGAATAAAGCAAGCACTACGCAGGCCGACTTGCGTGAGGGGCGAGCATCGTGGTCACGATCAACCAAGAAGACGAGCATGCCGAGAGGTCCTCACGCACGCAGGTCACGAACCTGCGTGTATTTGTGGGTCGGCGCGAGTACTTATAGCTCCGCAACTTGGCTGCGTGCAAACAACTCACGAACGATGTAATCTCCGGCATGTTATCCCTCGCTGAGGTACGCGAGAAGGGACCAGAAGGAACTTGGCAACCTGGTACTAACCTAGTTGGTCTTCATATCCCTAGGAGTCACACGATTGCCATGGATTACTAGAGTTACTACGTGACGGGGCTGTCCTCCGGAAATGGGAACCTCTTGAACCCAAACCGATTCCTCAAGGGAGGGCGTTCCGTGTACTTGGTCGGTCAAGTCGAGGACCATCTCTAGAGAAACGGCAGGGCCGGTCACGGAATAGGCAGCGGCCTGCCCTCCGTATGCCTTGAGAAGAGCAGCAGGTGAGACATTGGTAAGTTCGCGCTTCACCTCAATCGTGAACTTGTGATTCTGGGCGACTGTGATGTCAGCTCGACCAGCCGCGACATCGTGTTGTTCCATCTCGACGAACCTCCGAAGAGGAGTTGCCTTGAGCCAGGTCGCGACATCGATTTGGAGAAAGCTTTCAGTGAATGGTTTCCCATTTTCGGGCTCGAAAAGATAGTGAACGATTGGGCCGCCATTCATTCGGCCGATGTTGGCGCGGTCAGCAGCGAACTTCAAGATACAGGTCAGCATCTCGGTGAATTCGTCTAGGGCAGTGCCGCCAAGGCCGGGGCACTCCTTTAGCGAGACCATGACACGCTCAAGTAGCTGATCAACTATCGGATCGGACTCTCGAGCCTTGAGGCGTGCTCGCGTCTTGGCCCCTTCGTTCAGCGTGCGAAGAAGATTTGGAGCGCTCTCGCTAGCTGCGACGAGTTCATCGGCGATCGCTGGGTCAAGGTTATCGTTTAGTTCTGCGGCTAAATCGGGCGCAGCCGCCCAGGCTTTTCCCACCACATCACCACTGGGAGCTTCCTTAGACGCCGTGATCGCGGCGAGGAGACGGCGTGCGACTTCGAGTTCGTCGACGGGTAGATCCTCGTCCTCGACCAGCCCATGCAAATGGTTCAGGAGACCATCGCGTCGAAGGAACGCTGCCTCTACTACAGGCTCCAATACAATCCGAAGCCCATCGCCGCCCATTACAGTGATGGATCGGGATGCCCGGTAGGCCGCGAGGACTCTCGTCAAGGTGACGATAGGCGTGTTCCATGAAGGCTCGCGCAACGGATCCATGGCAGCACGTAGGGTTCTAGCGAGTGCGAACCACTCAACTTCTGCTTGGCGACGGGGTGCGGCCCAGCTGCCGAGGTCGCTGCGCGTCGTCATCGCTACTCGGTGGGTGATCGCAGCTGTCAACGTATCTATAGTTTCTGCCTGTTCGCCGTTTGAACTCTCGCCAGTCACAAAGGTGACGGTGAGTTCTAAGACGCACCTGTAGAGAGTGGCGTCTTCTCGGGCTTCTTCCATACTTTCGACGGTTGTGAACTGGTTCCGAGCAGACCTAAGTCCAGCAAGTACGTCTTCAACTGTGCGAGCCTCGAGTGCTGTACGGAGGGTTAACTGAGCGAGTTCGTAGGCTGCATCCGCACGGGTGATGTCATGTTCAAGCAGCACTCGGAGTCTGTCTCCCAGACCCTCATCGTTCCAATAATCGAGAGCAAACCCCATAAGCTTTGGCAGACGTTCCAGAAGATCTTCGGAGTCGCTGGGTTCGACCGTGTTGAGGAATTCCAGAGCTCGGAAGCGAGCAGTAGTGTCGGTGAGCCCGAGCCTGGCCAGGGCTTCGAGATATGCATACGCCTGAAGTCCATTTGTGGCCTTTGCTTCTGTTACGCGACTGTAGAGGGCCAACGCGAGAGGGCGACTCTTCGCTTGGAGAAACAAGGGGCTGTTGAGCGCAACATCTGCGGAGTCAAGGAAAACTAGGTTTGTGAGTGAAGGCAGGACCACGGTGGCTGCTTCGAGGAGTAGGTCCGCGTGGGTATGATCTGCACGCGCGGCAGCTTCTGCGAGGGCAATGAACTCCGGGCCGCACTCAGCCGCGGCTCGGGCGACCGTCTCGGCGTCTTTGAGGTCTGCGGGGTCGACAGAAGCGAGCAGGTCGTCTCCGAATGCCTCGAGCTCTCCGGGGATACTGGCGTCAGGGACTCCGGTCTTGCTTAAGGCTTCGAGCAGGCCAGGCACTGGCAACCTCCTCGCTGGGTTGGTCAAGGCAGTGCTGGAGGCATCTGACAATAAGTCGAGTGGTCGCAGTGGTCAGTTTGAAGGCGGTCACCAGAGCGGCCCTCCATCAAGGCTGGCGTAGATTTGGTCGGCGGCGAGGTGGCCCTGAACTGCGGACGGATCGTCGGAAGCGACGAGGACCTGGAGGGTTGGGAGCTCGCTCTTGAGGGAATCGAGCTCGGTGAGGAGAGTTGTTTCGGCATCGGCCGTGAGCTCGTCGCCGGGAGAGTCGAGGAGAATAAGTCCTGGGTGGCTTCCTACTCCGGAGCGGTGACCGATGCGCAAGAGCGCGGCAATGACGGCCACGCGTAGTCGGACACGTTCGCCGCCGCTGAGATTCTTGAAGGAGTCTTCGACGCCGGCGGTGACAACGCTCATTCCCCCGTTGCGATTGAGCTTCACTGAGTCGAGATTGTCGATTCCGAGCTTGCGTCCGATAGCGAGAATTTCGGAGTCGAGTTCGATGAAGAGTTCGCTAGCTTCCTCGGTCGTGACGTCCTTGAGGATGTCAAGGGTGGCCTCGAGGACACGGATAGTTTCGGAAGACTCGGTAGTGCTTTTCCCCTCAGGGAAGCTTTCCAGGCGACCAGCCAATCGGGATTGTTCGAGTTGAATTCGAAATCGGTCGTTGAACTCGTCGGCCTGACTGGCGGTAGTGAGTTCGGCAGCGAGGGCGGTGACACGATCATGTACCTTCTTTGCGGCTGCGGAGGCAAAGACGGAGCTTTCCTGGGCCGCCTCCTCTGCGGCTGCGAGCGCTTCGAGTGAGTTGGCCGCGTCTTCGTTGTCGTCAGTGCTGTCGTCTTCATGGTGAGCACCGGTGGGGATTTCCTTGGTGCAGACGGCGCACTCGTGGTCGCTGAGTTCGCGTTGAGTGCGTTTGGCCTCGAACTTCTGCTCGCATCGAGGACAGTGAGCTGGGTTGAGTCCCTGGAATAGGAGTTCTGCAAGTTCGGTCTCACGGCTGCGGCTAGCGCGGAGTACCTCTTCTTGTCGCGCCGCTTTAGCTTCGTCGAAGGTGCGGCCAGCGTCTCGACTTTCTGCGTTAGCGGTGTCAAGATCGCGCTCTGCTTCTCTGAGCTCATTGGCAACGACAGCAAAGGGGCGGCCTGATGCTGACGGGAGGGCATTGAATTTGGTGTCGAGCGCATCGAGTTCAGCTTGGATGGAGGCGCGGTTGCTGGTACGCGCGGCGGCATCTTCGGTAGCTCTTCGGACGATATTCGCTTCGTCCTGGCGTTGTACCCGAACAAGTGTGTTGAGGCGGATGTAGGTGCCCATGAGAGGCACGTTGCAGTACATCTGAAGGATACGGGCAGGGAGGCCTGCGAAGACGGTGTCGCCAAATAGGAGATCGGAGTTCCGCGGAAGGTGTATTCCGCCGTAGTATGCGGGCCAAGTGTTGGTTCGTGGTGCTCCTTGATCACTGCCATTGTGTTTCTGGAAGTGTGTGATGGGGTCGAAACCGAGGAGCGACATCATGGTTTCATCCTGGAAGTTGGCAAACTGCGACTCTGACATGCCTGAGCCAACGATGTTGACGGCAGCGGGGTTTCCTTCTCCTGCAAGATAGGCGCGCAAAGTTGCCGCATCCGTGGCGCGGATAACGTCAGCGACGAAGCCGGATTCGCTTTTGGTCAAGACGACTGCCATTGAGATGCCATTGATGGCGTACTCAAGAGAGATCCGGTCGAACCAGGGTTTAACGTCGCTACGAAGGTCTCTGGGTTTGCCACGCAAGGCCCAGGTGACCAATTCCAGCACGGAAGACTTGCCGCGGAGGTTCTCGCTCGTGATGAGCGCGGTGACGCCGTATGGGAATTCAAATGTCTCATCGAACGGGCCATCCCACTGGGTATTCGTTCGGGTTCCGCTGAATTGGAGTCGGCTGATGTCAATTGAGCGGCTGACGGGCGGCACCGGGACGAGCGAGACGCCTTGCCCGGTGAGAACTTCATCGACTTTTGTGATGGGGAGGTCGGACTTCTCCGCAATCAAGGCCCTCAGTTCGTCTTGGGTAGGGACGCTCATGGCTGCTGTCCTTCTAGGTTGGCTCTGATATCTGCTATCCGGCGGCGAGCTCGGCCGGTGATGCTGGGGATGCGAACGCCGTGTGGGGTCTTGATGTACTCATCAATGAGGTATTGGCGATCTTTGAGGGTGGTGGCACCTTGTCCGTCGGCCAGGAGTACTACGAGTGTTGCTCGGGTGGAGTACCAGGCGAGTTCGGGGTATTCCTGGCGGATTTGGGCAGCCAGAGCCTCTCCGGCTTGGGTGAGGTAGTAGTCAGTGCGCGTTATGTTGCCCGGGCGGCCTTTTTTCCGGCGGATAACAAGGTCGGCCTGGCGGAGGATCGAGAGGGCGTCTTCCAGGTCCTCGTACGCGCCGAACAAATAACGGAGCATCGGGTAGCGGCGGAGTTCAGGCTCTTCGCTGTCAAGGATTTCGCCCGCTATTTGGAGGAGTGTGGGGTCCTTATCGCCGTCTTCGTAGTCGTTGAGGAGTTCGTTGGCGAGGTAGTCGGGGTTTCGGACCCAGAAATCGAGTTTCTGGAGTCGGACCTGGGTTCGCACGACTCCGACTGCGGTTGCGAGCGGCGGGTCCGAGGCAGCGAGAGCAGCTCCGTCGATGGGTTCCGCTGCCTTGTCGATGAGCATCAGGATGCGAACTGCGTCCTGCATTCGCGTCGTAGATCTCGTCATCTATTACTCTCTGTTACACACGACGCCGTCGTCGTCAATAGCCTCTACCCAATCAAACCAGACGCCTGCTGCGTAGCGGCCACCGACACGCTAGCAGCGGCATTCGGGCGTGCTGCGGGTTTGGTTGACTCAGGTTTTTGGGCCCGAGTATGACTCTGCCTAGCGTGGCGACCGCAAACTCGATTGGGTTATTGTTCTCCGGCCTCGTAGACACCGCTTTCGGTGATACTTCCGCCCCGATCCAGGCCACGAGTACCTCATCGACGCTGGGCATCTCGACTTGGTCGTCCCTGACTCTGTGGAGCCTGCTGGCGAGGAGCCCTCTAAAAATCCGTTTGCACATCACAAACGCGTAGCGCCGGTCCGGCGGACTGGCGGACCGGCAGGCCAGTTAGTTGCTGACGGGTGCCACTTCCCATGCTGCCGCAGCTCGCTTACTGTGACTGCGGGCGCGTGCTTCTTGGAAGCGGACACGAGCCAGGAGGACGAGGCTGACTGGTCCCATGAGGAGCAACTTGAGGCCGTTCCACAGCAGCAGGAAGAACACCAAGTAGAGCCATTCGCTCCAGCCGTGATCGATGAGGGTGGTGCAGTAGGCGGCGGCGAAGAGGTAGATACCGCCGAGGAGCATCGCGGGGATACCCCATTTCAGGCCGCGTCGGGTGCGGATTTTGTCGAGGAGGATGTTTGTCGGCATCCACCGGCGCAGGAATCTACGGGTGCGGATGCTGGCGTTCCACAGTCGGGTCAGGAGCATGATCTGGGTCTCACTTTCGCACACGGAATATCAGGTGGCCGGCTGGTCCTGTGTGGGTGAGTGCCCGATCCTCTGGGCGGTCTGCGTTGCTGAACCTTTCAGTTCGTCTCGGCGTGTGGTTTGTCCTGCCTACCTCGATTCTACGCGAATAGCGGGGTTCCCGGTAGGGCTGGTCGACCGGGCAACCGGTGTCGAGCTTTGCGGTGTCGTACCTGTCTGCTGGTGGCACCCCCGGTCTGGGGTTGCTGCCGTCTCACAAGGAGGCAACCACCTGGTGTGGTGCAGAAAGAGGTATGGAATGCGATCTCAATCACCCCCGACGCTCCGAGGCCCGGGCGATCTGCCCGAGCGGCCACGAGCACGGTTTAGGCAGCGGCTACGACAGTTCGGGTCATTGCTCGCAGCGACCGCGGTGCTCGTCACCGGAGGCATCATCGCCGCCGGTCCCGCGTCGGCGGCATCACTCGGTCCTGGGTATGGCGATCTGAATACCACCGGCACGGTCGGTGCGTTTATCGCTGAGTCCGATGGCCGGCAGGTCTACTGCATGGATGCGGGAGCACCCGCGCCGTGGAATATGACGACGGGGCCGACTACAGTCACCGAACTGGTCAGTCACACCGGGCAGCAGCTTTCCTCGACGACGTTGGCGAAGCTGAACTATGTGCTCTCCAAATGGGGCGATTCCACGAACCCCGACATCACTGCGGCTGTGCAGATGTATGTGTGGGCAGAAGCTGACCCCGTCACGTACAACTCGCATGGGATGAGCGGTGATTCTTGGTATATCGGCCGCGTTCCTGTGGCAAACCGTGCCACGGTGCTTGGGAACCTCGCGACCATGCGCGCGGAAGCGAACGCGAATCATGCGGTGAACCCATCGGTTGATGTGGCGGTCACGATGGCCGATCAGTACAACGGCACCCTCACCGTCACTGTGTCACCGACCGTCTTGAATGGGAACGTGGTGCTCACGGATGCGACCTTCACCGACGGCACGACCTCGAAAGCGCTAACCACCGGCACGTACCCGATCGTCGGGAAGCCTACCCCTGGCGTTCCGGAGTATCGGGTGTCCGCGTCTGCGTCGTACAGTGCGGCTGGACTCGGGGCGCGGGTGAACTTGTATGAGACGCCCGGGCAACAGCGGCTGCTCGCGAACGGGACTCCGGCCGCGGTGACCGCTACCGCGCAGTCGCCGTGGATCGCACTGGATTTCCAGCCGGTCATCGGCACTCAGGTCGCCTCCAAATATGTCGCCGAGGGTGACAGCTTCGTCGATCTCCTCACCGTCTCCACGGTCGGTACCGGCCACTGGATCGTCATCGACGGGCACCCGGTGGAACTGACCGCAAACGGCACCCTCTATGGGCCGTTCGATGAGCAGCCGGTCGAAGCCGAGACCGCACCAGACGGCGCACCCGTGGTGGGCACCGAGACGCTGCTACTGAATCAGGGGCCGGGCGAATATGCATCGTCAGGGTCCTTGACTGCAGGTGAGTCAGGTTTCTACACCTGGGTGTGGGGCATCGACCAGGCTGCGCAGGGCGAGAACGGGAAGTACATTCGCGGGTCGTTCACCGACTGGTTTGGGCGGGTCGCCGAAACCCATGTGTCCCCGTTCCAACCTGAAGCCGTCTCACAGACCGATGCCAGGCTCGCGCTGCCTGGGGATGCGGTGACGGACACGATCACCGTGTCGTCGACCAACGGAGTCTGGCTGCGCATCGACGGGGAACCCATCCCCGTGATTTTCGACGGCATCGCGTATCAGGTGCCGGGAACCCTGCCGCCGCTTGAGCAGGCCGGAGTGCCCAGCGACGCAACACCGATCGGACACGTGCAGGTCACCGCGACCGGCCCAGGGACATACACGTCGCCTCCGGTGGCGCACCCGAATGCGGGATTTGTGACCTGGGTGTGGGAGATGCGCCTGGCCAGCCAGCCCGATGAGTACCGGGATTACATCGCGGAGGATTGGGCGGATAACTACGGTATTCCGCTGGAATCGACCAGTGTGCGGTGGCCGGTCAGTGTGACGTCGGAGGTGCGGGAGTACAACGTGCACCCGAACGGGCGCGCATTCGACACGATCCAAGTGGCCGGGTTTCCCGACAACCATGGCGACTTCACCGGTGACGGTTACTGGGGCGGCGACCTCGATCTCATCACCCACACCGTCTATGGCCCCTTCGCCACCGACACAGTGCTCACCGATGATCTGATCCTCGACGAGGCTCCGACGTTGACGGCACTGACGACTCCGGCACGAAACGGCATCTACAAGCTCGGCTACACGGACGCGGACCAGATCCGCCCCACGCAGCCTGGCTACTACGTGATCGTCTCGGACTTCGCAGGAGATGACCGGGTGCAGCCGTTCCGGTCCTCACCGGCGGACATCCTCGAACGCTTCTACGTACCCCAGCCTCCCGCACCAAGTGTGGAGGTATCGGTGACGACAAAGGCGACACCGGAAGCGTTCGTTAGCGAACCGATCAGCGACACTGCCATCGTTGCTGGGGATCTACCCGAAGGCGCGTACCTCGTGTTCCGCGCTTACGGCCCCTACCCGGAGCAACCCGCCATAGATGAGGAGCTGGAGCCGTTCTTCATCTCCGAGGAGATCCCCGTCGAGGGGCCTGGCGAGTACGAGTCCGGCACCACGACAGTGGATGCGGCAGGGCTGGTGTTCTGGGTCGAAACCCTGCACGGCCCGGACGGTGAGGTACTCGCGGAAGGGTTCATCGGTGCTCCTGGGGAAACCACCCTCGTTCACGAGCGTCCGACCGATCTCCGAGTGACCACGCGCGCGGTGCCCGAGGCGACACTCGGTGATCCGGCGCATGATGTCGCCATCGTGGAAGGGACCGTCCCGGAAGGCACGGTCCTCGCGTTCCAGGCCTACCTGCAAACCGGCAGTAAGGCAGAGTGTGAGGCGGACACTCTGGTGTTCGACACGCACGATCAGCTGATCACCGTCACTGGTCCCGGCGAATATACCTCTGCGGAGTTGGTGTTCGACCGGGCAGGGACGTACTTCTGGGTCGAGACGCTCTACAGCCCAGACGGTGAGCAGCTGCATCGCGGCGAGTGCGGTGCGGAGGGTGAGACCACGAAGGTGGTCGAGAAGCCCGTCACACCGCCCGGACCACCGTCGCTGGCCGTCACCGGGGCCGGATGGACCTGGGCCGGGATCATCACCGCATTGGTGCTTCTCGCGACCGGTGCAACGCTCTGGTTCGGCCGCCGTCTCGCCCTGTATCGGGAACGCACCGGATATGTCCGCGATGAAGATCTCGTAGCGGATCTCGACGACCTGACGAAGGGATAACTCGCACCCGAAAGGAGATACGGTGGGGCTGCGTCATTGGGTGACGTAGCCCCACCGTCGTCTGTTCACCTGCCGTTGCGGTGTGCGTGCCAGGCGACCGTGTAAACCACGGGACGCAGCTGGCGAAGGCGAGGTGACGAGGCGCGGCTTACGAGTCAGCCGAGGGTGCGTCCGTCCTGCTCGCGGATGATGGACGTACCAGCTGCCTGGTCGGAATTTCCTAGTCCGTAGATGCGTGCGCGGGTGCGTTCATAGTCGATGCGTTGCGCATCATCGACTGGGACTGCCCCGAGAGGACTGGCGGCGATGATGCCCCACCGGTCTCGATATGCGACCACCGCTTCGACCCCGCGCCCCCGCGCCACTGGGTCGGCGACGTCGAGAACGTCGACCCACGGCGCGGAGTGTTCGAGAACCTCTTGGGTGAGTGCATCGAGCCGGTTCTGCATGAGATGTTCCCGTTCTTCAAGGGCCTGCCGCATCACGGGGTCGGTGATGCCAGTGGCCCGTGGGACAAGGCCGACGATCAGCCCGGGAGCCTGCCGCGGTGCGGGCGGGTAGCTCGCGGTGACTTTCTGGATCCGATATCGGAGCAGGGAACCGAGATCATCCACGTCAGTGAGGTTGCCTGCGCGGACCACTCGTGGGAGGAGGGCTTCGATGTTGTGCCCGTCGGCCTCGAGGCGGCGCAGTTCGGTGGTAAGAATCCCGAACGAGTCTGTCTCGACCAGGTCATCAATGACCTCGGATTCCAGACCAGAGGTTTCAAGGAGGGTGACCCAGCGGGATTGTTGGGCTTCCCCAGCGATGGTTTCGTATTCGGCGGCGAGCTGCGCGAGTGAACCCCATGCCTCTTGCTCAGTCGTGATGGTGTCGTGCGCGGACTGTTCGGCACCGACATGTTGGAGGATGCCGTAGAGGATGCTCCGTGCGCTCATCTCCAGATCGTCTCGGTGCTGATGCTCCTCAAGGTGATGCTGATCGGTGGCGACGTAGACGCGGTTGGACTCCCGGCCACGGGTCATCGCGACGTAGAGCGATTCACGGGTTACCTCTGGTGAATGCACGATCGCGTGCGCGGTGTCGACGGTGGAGCCTTGAGCACGGTGGGCAGTGATCGCATACCCGAGCTCAACGTGCTCGGCGACATACGTGGCCGGGAGTGTGATCGTGGTCCGCCATTTCGAGTGCGCCCGCCTCACAGCGAGGGAGCCGTCGTTGCACGCACGGACAACCTCCCACCGGTCGCCGTTCTTCACCCACCCCCTGCCGAGCGGCAAACGCCTGTCGTTTCGGCGAGTGATGATTAGATCACCACGAGAAGCTTCGTTCCCGTCATGCAACTTCACCCCTTCCAGCGCGACTTCGCCTGCGAGAATACGGTCGGTGCGGGCACGCGTATTCAACTCGGATACCGTGTCGAGGGTCTCCGCGATCAGCACCGACGTTTTCCCCGCAACTTGGTCAGCGAGCCAGGCTTGGTACGCGGCGTCGAGGATGTCCTCATAGGTTCCCGGGGTGACGCGGTCACGCTCGAGGTAGGTGTCGATGACATCAGTGTTTCCGAGACGCAGCTGGAGGGAGGCGTGCTTCTCCCAGTCGTTGCGGAAGCGGCGCACATCCAACAGCTCCGGCGCATCGCCACGATCCCGGACGAGCATCCCGAATGCCCCACCCGCGTCGACCGCGGCCAGCTGAGCCCAATCACCCACCAGCAGTACCTTCGCGCCCACGTCGGCGGCGTGGGCGGTGAGCGTGTCCAACGCGAGGGTCCCCGCGAGGGAGGCTTCATCGATGATCACCAGCTGACCAGTGGTGAGGTTCCAGGTGCCGCGGCGGTGCTCGTGCAACCATTTTGCGGTGTTCTCGGTACTGATGCCGAGGTCCTGGGCGAGTACATCCGCTGCGGCCGCGGACGGAGCCAAGCCGACCACCGACCCGGCACCGTGGTCCTTCTCCCACGCCCTGCGGAGAGCACTCATAGTGGTCGTTTTCCCGGTTCCTGCTGGGCCTACGAGGACGTCGAGCACCCGGCCAGAGACCCCGATCTTCGCAATCGCGCGTTCCTGATCCGCAGACAACACAGGGCCACTACCGCTCTTTGAACGTGCTGCCTGCTCTATCAGGGATAGTGAAACGGTAGGCGCGGAGCGCGTATTCGAGGCGGCGAGGAGCCGGTACTCAGCGGCCAGGACCTGCTCGGAGGAGTACACCGTCGAGGCTTTCGGATGGAACACGCTCGTGCCGTCGCCTCGCTGAAAAACGGGCGGGCTCGACGCAAGCTCTGGCGGCGTCAACCGCAATGATGCTTGCTCGGCCGCATCCACAATGAGCCCGGTGATAGCGTCCCGGTCCGCAGTTGAGGCGTACCGCAGCCCCATCGTCTGCCGCACGGCCTCGGCATGCAGATTCCAGCGCTTCCACGTCGCCCGACGATCACCCACCCGCTCCACCACAGCTTCAGCGACCAGACGGAGGTCATCCAGCGGAATATCGTCGGCCCGTAGCAACGGTTCTCGTACGCTGCCTGCAACCAATGCGGATGCCCACGTCGGCGCGTCCTCGCCCAAAACTCGGGTGGCCCGGTCACGCCAATCCTGGGTCAGCGCACGCAGCGAGTGCGTTTCCTTCGGCGGCCTCGTAGCGAGAGTGGCTTGCTGTCGGAACTGCCACAACAACTTTGCCGACGGCTGACGGCCATGCTTGGCGAGGTATTCCGCGACCAGCCGGTCCTTGACGAGTTCGATGTCTCGGGTGCGGGATGAGAACTCATCCATCAGGTTCTGTGGGACCCCAGCGATCTCCCACGCCGTCGACCTGCCCGCGCCACGCTCACGCGCCTCCCATTCAACGCCAAGTAGTACAGCGAGGTGATCGGTAAGGACGGCGTTGTAGTGCTCCGATAATCCAGTTATCGCCCCGTGAAGAGCTCGAGAGTCCAGTGTGCGCCACTTCCCGTCCCGCACCGTCTGGACACGGTTCGCGACCACTACATGCGTGTGCAGTTGTGGATCGGAGGCGCGGGAATCGTAGTGATCGTAGGCGGTAGCGATCACTCCACGAATCTCGGCCTGTGCGACCGCACCCCGCGGCCCGGCCGCACCAACGCGAGTCGCTGCGACCTCTCGTTCGAGCAGCCCGAGCACGTCTTGGATTGCTGCGTGGTGAGCGCGGGCGATGAGGGTCTGTGTTCCTCCGTCGGCGACTGCCCACAATGTTGAAACTGATTTGGGAACGGAGAAGGTGAGATCGAACCCGGCAACCGGAGCACCTGTCGGCTTCGCCGCTTCCTCAGCCTCGATCAGCACCATTTGAGCTGCGACTTCGTCTGGAGAGAGATTCACCGTAAGGCGATTGAGACGACGCTCGACACGCTCCGTTGCAGTGGCGAACTTCCGGTAGGGACGTCCAAGCTGTTCACCGGTGTTCGGGTCCTGACCGAACCCCATCAACCGACGCAACTGAGTCTCATGCACTTCGCTGCCTGGTTGGACTCCGCCAGGTAGGCCTCCGATGCCGGATCCGATCCATTTGCCCGGTGGTGTTCCGGATTCGAGGTAATACCTCGTTAGGGACGAAGCAGCATCGCGATCACCGTCACCGGTTACGACGGAGTTCAGTAGGTACCGGTACCCAGCACCGGCCGCCATAACTCTGATTGACACCGTCACACACGGAAGGTATGCCGACACATCGACGAGTTCCAGCTGATATTGGTTCGTTCACCTGCGGCCAAAGTGTTTTTTGAATCGCCCACGTATGCAGGAATTGGGTTGTGTCACGTTGATCAAGCCTTGTGGCGACGAAGCACGACGGACGCCCCAACTGGAAGCACGCGATATCGTACGGTACGCTTGACCTTATGCATTTATATTTCCTGTGACGGCTAAGTAGGCCCACCGCGCTCGTTGAGTAGCTCCGAGTAGGCGGCGGCCACTTTTTCTGACCCTTCGGGGTCGCCGTCATTTGCGTGCCCGTTTGCTTTCAAGCTCGTGGTGCGTCGTTTCGAAGGATTCGAATGCTTACCCATACCTATGTACATCCGGCGCGCCATCGCGCGCAACTCACCCTCGCTGATGTGTCTCTCATGCGTGGAGCCACACCTGTCCTCAATCACGTCGATCTCACCGTTACGGCCCAATCACGTATCGCAATTGTTGGCGAAAACGGACGTGGAAAGTCGACTCTCCTTTATGTGCTCGCTGGTGTGCTTTCACCCGATAGCGGAAGTGTCCAGCGCACAGGCACTCTTGGCCTCGCAGAACAGGAAATGACCGCCACTGACAGTCGGACGGTGGGGCAAGCCGTTGCGGAGGCGATGGCAGTGCCTCGCGCTGCCGTCTTGGCGCTTGATGCCGCCGCTAGTGCTCTTGCCGATGACAGAGAAGGAGCTGCAGAGGAATATGCGGCTGCGTTGGAGTTTGCCGGAGCGATCCAGGCTTGGGACGCCGAACGCCGCGTGCAGATCGCCCTCGAAGCGCTCGACGCAGAAACAGACATGACCAGACTGCTTGCTGACCTCTCTGTGGGGCAACGGTATCGGGTGAGGTTGGCGTGTCTCCTTGGCAGTGAGGACGACTTCCTGTTGCTCGACGAGCCCACCAACCATCTCGACCGAAGTGGACTGGAATTCTTGACCGCGCAGCTCCGAGCACGCAGTGGTGGCGTGATTATCGTCAGCCCCGATCGAGCCTTGCTGTCTGACATCGCTGAGACCATCATCGATCTCGACCCAGCACCCGATAATCGTCCACGCATCTACGGCAGCGGGTATGCCGGCTATCAGGAGGGGCGTCTGAGCGAAAGAGAACGTTGGGAACAGGATTACGAGCGTCAGCAGGCGGAGCATACACGGCTGCAAGAAAGTCTCAGCGCCGCGCAAAACAGACTCATCTCTGGGTGGCGACCTGAGAAGGGAACCAACAAGCACGGCCGAGCCACGCGAGCAGGTGGACACGTTCAGAACGTGCATCGTCGACGGGAAGCGCTCGAAGCACACCCGGTGACAGTGCCTGAGCCACCGCAGCTGTTCCGATTCCCCGACCTTCCAACTCGAACCGGAGCTGCTCTCCTTAGCGTCGATAACGTTAGTGTGGCCGGTCGGTTGGCAACGTCGGTGTCGTTTACGCTGTCGCACCGTGGCCGACTCGTTGTCACTGGCCCGAACGGGGCAGGAAAATCGACGCTGCTTCGTGTGGTCAGCGGCGAGCTTGTGCAGGACACGGGAACCATTCAGAGGCCGGGCAGCACCCGCATAGGGTTTCTGCATCAAGAATCCGCACTACCTTTGGACCGGCGGGCGAGCGAAGTCTATGCCGCGCATATCGGTGCACTCGTCTCTGCAGGAGTGCTGTTGCAATCGGAAGTGGTCAGCCTCTCGCAGCTTGGCCTCTTGCGGCCCCGCGAAACCGGCAAGCGTGTGGGCGAACTGTCGATGGGTCAACAGCGCCGTCTCGACCTCGCGCTCGTGCTCTCGAAACGCCCTCATCTGCTGCTCCTGGACGAACCCACCAACCACCTCTCCTTCACTCTTGTCGACGAACTCACCATTGCGCTCGGGGCAACTCAAGCCGCTGTTGTGTTGTCAAGTCATGACCGGCAACTCCTACGCGATGTCGCCAGCTGGCCACAACTTCAGCTGACCGCCAGGGCCGAAGGCGACGTGCTGGCATGATCGCAAAGAATCCTATTCGTATACGCGCCCTTCGCCCGTTGGCTTCCCGGGACTATCGTCTGTTGTTCGGCGCAGTTGGAATTCAGGTCTTCGGCACCGGTATGTGGACGGTCGTTATGGTTTTTCAAGTGCTTGCACTTGACGACAGTCCGCTTGCGCTCTCGGCAGTGGCAACAGGGATGAGTCTTGGTCTGTTTGCCTTCGCGATCTTGGGGGGCGTGGTCGCCGACAGGTTCTCCAAGCGGCACATCATTATCATCGTGCAGGGGTGCACCGCCGCTGTGATGACGGCGGCGGCAGTTTTGTCGTTCAGCGGGGCTATCGAGTTGTGGCATGTCGGCGCTGCATCTTTTGCGATGGGTGCTGGGAGCGCATTCTTCTATCCGGCCTACAGTGCATATTTGCCCCAGGTGCTTCCGCCAGAAGAACTACTTGCCGCGAATGGGCTCGAAGGTGCTCTTCGTCCGTCGATGGGGCAGGGTCTCGGGCCTGCACTGGGAGGAATGGTCGTCGGTCTGTTCTTCCCTGCCGTCGGGGCAGCCGTTGTCGCGGCATCGTATGTGGTCGCTTTCGTCATCACTTTGTTCCTGAGTCGACGTCAGGAAGTGACCAAGCCCGTGCTACCGGTGGAACGTCCCAGCGTCTGGGGAGACCTCCGGGCGGGAGTGAAGTATGTGATGGACACGCGCTGGCTCCTCTGGACGCTGATCTTCGGGTGCTCGCTCGCACTCATCATTCAAGGCCCCATCGAAGTACTCCTACCTTTCCTCACCCGTGCGCGGTTCGAGGACGCCGAAGCCACTTTCGGTTTCCTTCTAGCCGCATACGGCATCGGCGGGGCGATCGGCTCGTTGGTGGTCTCGTCTCTGAGACTCCCTCGTCGCTATCTAACATTCATGATCGTATGTTGGGGCGGTGGCACACTTCCGCTCGTGGTGATCGGCATTGCCGATAATTTGATTCTGATGCTGACAGCGTTGTTCATTGTGGGAGCGCTTACTGGAGCGGGCGTAGTCATCTGGGGAACGCTATTACAACGATTGGTGCCGCTCGACATGATCGGCCGAGTCGCCAGTCTCGACTTCTTCGTGTCAATCGCGTTCATGCCCATCTCGATCGCCATCGCAGGGCCACTTTCACTGCTAGTACCTATCCCGGTGATCTTCGTGATCGCGGGGACCATCCCACCATCCTTGGCTCTAATCGCGATGCTGGCTGGACGCATGCGTGAAAGCGAGAAGAAGTACCTCCTGGACGTTCCTTAGACGACATGATTTCAAAGTCGGCGCAGGCCGTCTTTTTCGAACCACCATCGACTCGAAACAAGACGGCCTGCACTGCCATCACATTGAACGCACGAATTTTATGAGGTTGTTCTTCGTGCACGCAGAATCGAATGTGCTGATGAGTGGGGCCGGTGGTGTGCAACACGTGGACGTTGTAGATTCCGCTACTTTCAGCTCCAACGCTTGCGCGGCTACGCAGCACCGAGATTTGCTGTGACAGAAGGTCAGACAGCCGGTATGGTGGCTGGTATGTCAAGTCCTTCAGGTGCGACTGCTGTCGCAGTAACGAAGACGCTCCGCTAGCGGCGGAGCGTTCCTTCTTTTAACGTTTCCGACGCTTCGTGATCTACCCGGAGCGGCGTTTTGTGCTGCCCGGGGTTCATTCTCGAACAACGGAGCCTTTAGTGTCTTTTCATACTTTTTCTTCGCGCCGAAGTGACTCATCGGTGCGCGCTTGGCTGACCTTGGTCTGCCTTGCGATGCTGCAGTTTTTTATCGCTATCGATGTGACTGTTGTTAATGTCGCATTGCCCTCGATCGGAGCGGAGTTCGGCGCTAGCGAGCGTCAGCTCACCTGGGTCGTGGTCGCGTACACAATCGCTGGTGGTGGCCTTCTGATGCTCGGCGGTCGTCTTGGTGACATGTTTGGGCGGCGGCGCATCCTCCTTGCTGGGACTGCAATTTTCGGTGCAGCCTCACTGCTCGCGGGAACAGCATGGTCATTTCCTATCCTTGTTGCGGCGAGACTTCTTCAAGGCGTTGGCGAAGCGCTCGCTCTGCCCGCGGCAATGGCCATTATTGTCATGCTGTTCCCCGAGGGGACTCCGCGTTCACGCGCGCTGGGCGTATGGGCTGCTGTCGCCAGCTGTGGCTTGGTGCTCGGGTTCGTACTTTCCGGAATCATCACAGAGTTCTTGGGATGGCGATCGATCTTCTTGGTAGCTATTCCATTTGTCGCCATTGTTCTCGTCGCTACAAGTTTCCTCGTTCCGCCCGGACGCTCACTTGAACGCGTTCCGCTCGACCTGCGCGGTGCGGTCTTGCTCACGGTTACACCCCTCCTTTTTGTTTTCGGCATCGTCGAAGCGGGGTCAAGCCGCTATCCGATGATCTGGATCCTCGCGATTCTGGCGTCGTTCATATGCGGCACACTTTTCGTCGTGTTCGAACGAAAAGCCGCGAACCCTATGGTTCCGATTAGCTTCTTCCGACACCGTGCGAGAACACTGGCAAACGCGTCAACTGCGCTGTTGAGCGCTGCATTGTCGACATCATTCTTGCTCTTCACGTTCTACCTTCAGGATCGTCTGGGCCTGAGCCCGCTCGCCACAGGGCTCATGCTCGTCCCATTGGCTGTGTCACTGGTAGTTGCGGTGACATACGTGCCGCGCTTGCTTGGCCGTTGGGGTGCTCGCGTGTGCATCCTTGCTGGCCTTGTATTCACAGCACTGGCCATGGCATCAATTGCCCTAGTCGTCCATTTGCACGCACCGGCACCCGCAATGATCCCTGCCATGATCCTGATCGCAGCAGGCATGGGCTTCGGTCTCGTCGGGCTTCAATATGTCTCTGTTACTGGTGTCACTGAACAGGATGCAGGCATCGCTTCCGGAGTGCAAAGAGCTGCTGACCAGCTAGGCGGTTCAACCGGGATAGCAATCTATCTCGGGATCGGGTTTGCGCCAGCATTTTCTGGGAATACTCCGTACTTTGTCGCCAGCATCTTGGCGATCATCGGACTCGTTGCCGCGGGCCTCCTAGCCTCCCGAATCCGGATAGCTGTATCAAGCGACGCAGAAGTGACCGCGTCATGACACAGATCATCCACGCAAAATGGAGAATCGTGCGGATACTTCCGAACTTCGACTGACCACCTAGCTATGTCGAACATGACGACTGAGAAGTTCTGCTTTGAACCACTCGTGGCTCAAAGCAGAACGCTTCATTGTGCCGTGCCGCGTCCGAGTATCGGGCACGCTGCTTCTCCATGCTCAGGCGCGATGTGCGGTGCTGCCTACTGGAAGGTCCATCAGCCGACCAATCAGCTGAAGGTCGTCTTCACCGAAGCGAGGGTCAATGACAATCGTTTCTGAGGGGATCATGCCCGATCCGGGCATGATCCCACTGGCGGTGCGTGAACAGACTGCGTATGTCGATTCGGGGCCAGTGGTGGTGGACTCCGTGAAGGTTGTGTTCACGATCTCGGGATGGGCGCGAGTGTCCTCACCCTTGGGAGAGGTGCTATTAGAATCGGGGAGCATTCTTACGATTCCGGCAGGTATCGAATGTCGAGGATTCCCTGACGGACATGCACGAACGGTGACGTTCTATTTCCATCCTGAGTATCTGGTCGATCAAATGCGATGGCTATCGGCTACGCATCCCCTTGTGCACAATCTGCACCGCGCGCTTAAATGCGAACCACAACTCCAGCAGTTGCAACTGGCCGCCTCAGCGATGCGTGACCTTGCCCCAACGCTTGGACGCTTGGCGCGCCTGGGTAATAGTGACGGCGGGGATTTCGCACTGCTGTCGATGGCAACGAGTGTGTTCCATGCGGTGGGGCATCTGAACGGTATCCCATCGGATTTCAGCGAGGTGTCGATGGCTACGGGGGTAACCCCGCGTCGGGAGGTGACGCTGGCTATCGCACTGATGCGTGCCGATCTGGGGCGTCCATGGCGGATTGACGTGTTGGCCCGCGAGGTCGCGTTGTCAGGCTCGCAACTGGCCCGACTATTTCGTGCCCAGGTTGGGATATCACCGGCGGCATATCTTCGTCAGCTGAGAACAGACCAAATGGCCGAGCTTCTTGCCACCACGAGACTCGGTGTGGGAGAGATCGCTTCAGCCGTCGGGTGGAGCGACCCTGCTGTTGCATCGCGAGCCTTCAAGCAAAGATACGGGGTGGCCCCTCGCGCCTATGCGCGCTTCAAGCACAACGAAAGTCACGAACTATATTCGATACCCGCGCGGCTCCCTTGAACTACGCGCAACCTTGAGCCTCAGTCAAGAAACGTCTGCGTCACCGTGGCAGACCCGCAACTCCCGACGCCCTCCGTGGTCGGCCAACAGTCAAGTGCGGTCGTGGGATACGCGCCGGAGATCGTACAGCCGAAATGCTTCGCTCAGCGTCATGGCTGCCGCTGCCAAGGCCGGGCCAACGTCGCTATCAAGATCGCCGCGGAGCCGCACGACCGAACCGCCCCCAGCATCGCGTACCGTCTCGTTACGGTCGACTCGCATAATGCCGAAGTGGTACTGCGCGTGAGCCGCCGCGCTGCCTGATCGCCAGACGGATTGCGTGGCACCGATGAGGAGATCATCGTCGACGCCGTGCATATGCTCAGCCACCCAGTCGATCGCCTTGGTCTGATTGAACCTGATCTTTGTGACATCTTCCGTCATGCTGAGTGACTTCGCCACCGACTGCAGGCTGGCCTGCCGCTCACGCAGCTGGTCCAAGAGGTCGGCGCGAGCTTCCTGGGGTTTACCGTCCGGGATCTTCATATCGCGAAAAGATGTCACCTGAACGCGAAGATCATCGGCACGGAGCTTGAGCGCACGCTCGCGACGCTCTTGCCGCGCTGACGGTGCGAGCATCCACACCGCGTTCACGGCCGCGACAAACGCAGTTCGCGCGACGGTCATATAGGCGGTCGGATACATCGTGCTCGTTGCACGCATGGCGTCGATTGCGAAATCTAGGTGCTCGGAAGAGATGCACATCGAGTACCAGATGGGGTTCTCGACACTTAGCCCCTCCATGGAGTCGGCCGCGAGCGAGCTTCCATGCTCAGGCGACGTCGGGTTCTCGGCGCGTTTCCGCCAGGCGTCGACGGCCAACGAGATTCGATCTAGCCGGCGTAGCCACTCGTTGTCCTCGGCAAGTTGAGGGTTTGTCCTGGACCGCCGCTTCGTCATGGTCGTAACCTATCCGTCTCGCGTTCCCAGGGCTTCGCGAACCGACATTTTAGCGCGCGGGTCATTGACGAATGGAGTGAATGTGCCATTGTAAGAGTCGTTTCTATCTGATGGATGCGGACTGTTCGATCCGCTCGGCTGCGTCACTGCACACTCGGTTAACTGTCTGAGCGAACTGGAGCATCGTTGCATGGAGCAAAGGTGTCGGTGTGCCAGGGATCGGTGTGGTCGCGAGGTGTCGCAACATCATGAAAGAGAAGTGGCTCAGGTCGCTCAGAAACTTCCAAGTAGCAAACTCCACGCTGTTATCGCCGTAGTGGACCTTTACCGGCGCGCTGGTAGTCAGCTTCCTCGTCGACTCGGAAACGTCGAGCCCCAACTCGCCCGCGAGGCGTTCGAAGTGTGTCCGTGTTGCTGTCCTCTCAGCAGTGATGTGCGCCGAAAGTGCCTCACCCATCTCCACAGGCACAGCGCCGACGGTAGGTGCAGCAGTAGCCAGAAGCAGGTGGTTCTCTGTGAAATAGAGCGAGTCGGTGAATAGCGCACGGAACGCTCGGGTGAGGCGTTCCTTGCGATCCTCGGGAGCCTGAAGCCAAGCGATCGTCGTCGCATCCTCGATGGCAGCGCGCATCAGCGGGTACAGCACCGTCGCGTCCAGGTGGAAACGCCCTGGTTCAGTCTTGAAGATATCCCGATGTAGTGCACGCAGCATCCGTGCAGCGTTCCTCGCTCGCTCCTGGACATACCTCGATACGGCGAGCGAGTCCTCGCCGACGGTTGCGCTGGCATTATCTCGGTGTAGTCGTGAACCGTCAGGGAACCCTGCATCCGCAAGCTTCTCGAAGCACTCGGCACGTTCCGTCCAACGGTCGCACGCCTGCCAGAGCTTTGCGACAGTCTCCTCTGGGTCCATTTCAACCTGCATTGTCCACTCCCGGGCTACGTCGCGTCTGATCCGTGGTGAGCCGAGGTCCCGGACCTGCGCCCCGTTTTCCGGGAATCGCGGGAGTGAGGAACCCTTCGCGGCGTGCAGAGGCGATCCAGTCTCTGACGGTCGCCTCTGGACGATCGAAGCGTGCTGCGAGACGTTTGAGGAGACCGACTCCAGCAGGTGCTTCTTCGAGATATGCGTGTGCAATCTCGGTGAGGGTGCTGTCCGGAAGTGGCGGGCGTCCTCGTTTGGTCTGCTTGGCGGCACGCGCGCCTGACTCGAGGGCGTTGACTTCTTCGGAAGTAAGTTCGTCGGGTCCACGATCCCGTCCCATGAGAACCTGGAGGCCATCGGTGCGCCATGCCTCGTGGGCCAGGGATTGCTGCGCCATTGCGACGATTCTTCCAAGTGGGATCCGTCGCAAGACATCGCTGGTGATGAGCTGCTCAGGTTCGCTGCGTTCTTTCTGCTGGTCGTTGCCATCCTCGCCGACGAAGTCGCCCCAGTCATCAAAGTATCCCCAAGAGGTTCGGAAGAGTTCTAGCTCAGCAATCTCCAGCCCCCGGCCGCGATTGATCAGAATGCCATAAACAGTGACGGGTAAGTCTCGACTGTTGTAGATGAAGTCAGAGACGTATCCTTTGCCGCGCGCACGTTCCTTGATGTAAAGCTCGAGGCGCTCGGTTTGCCAAGTCGATTCGTCATCGGGATCGAGTGCATCATTTCGATCCCAACCGGGGTCGAACATTGCGTCTTTGTAGAGGTCATTTAGCTGGCGCATGCGACTGCGGTCGTAAGACAGGTCTCGGACCTGCGGATGGTCGGAGCGGATGCGCAATTCGTCTTCGGGAACGTTGGGATCCACGTAGTCGTCGGATGTGAACTCAGGTTTCGGTGCCATGTCAATCAGCATATGACAGCAGGTTCGCATACAAGATGGTAAAATCTACCGACTTGTGCCGCAGGGATACTCGGCAGGTTTCCGGCCCAACATTTTAAGCTGTCAGCATTGGGAGGATGTGGCCGGACCACCTCCGCCAATTTCGCCAGGTAGCGAATGGTGGTGGCCGGGTCGGCGATTTCACGTTGATTGCCGATCGTGTGTGGGAGATCTGAGGCACTGGGAATCAGCGAAACTCGATCGGCTCGTCGGATGGCACGAAGCGGTGAAATCGGCGCTCTCGGCTCGAGGCGACACGTGGCTTGTGTCGCCTCGTCGTTCTGCGGTTGGCCCCGTACCTGCTGGGTGAGCCTGTCATGCCGACACAGCGGCGGACATGCCCCGAACAGCAGGGAGCTCCACCATGCCCGACCCCACGCCGCCACCGGCTATGCCCGCCGGGCACTTACCCGCACCCAGCTACGCCGACGACCAGGTCACGCTCTACGAGGGCGATACCGTCCAGCTCCTCCCGCTCCTCACGGCGGCGAGTATCGATGCCCTGGTCACCGACCCGCCCTACGGGCTCAGCTTCAACGGGCACTCCTGGGACGACGCCAGTGGGTTCCGCGACTCCCTCTCTCACCTCGATACCAGCGCAATGACTGGGCCAGAGATATTCGAGGCCTGGTGCACCGCTTGGGCGCACGGCGCATTGCACGCGCTGAAGCCGGGCGCACACATTGCAGTGTTCGGTGGTGCACGCACATGGCACAGGATGGTGCGCGGCATCGAGGACGCCGGGTTTGAGATCCGGGATCAGATTGCCTGGCTGCACACCACTGGGATGCCGAAGTCGATGGACCTTTCGCACGCACTCGACAAACACCACGGTGCGCACCGTCCCGACCGTACGGTGCAGACCACCGAGCATGATGGTGTGCTCGGTGCGACGCGCACGGTGCTCTCGAAGGGCACACCCGTGACGGAAGACGCACAGCTCTGGGAGGGGTGGGGCACGGCGTTGCGTCCGGCGTTCGAGCCGATCATCATCGCCCGCAAGCCACCCGAGCAGAACACAGTCCGGAACGTGCTCGCGCATGGTGTCGGCGGGATCAACATTGACGGAGCCCGGTTTGCCGATGACCGGTGGCCGACGAATGTCGCTTTCGATGCGTCCCAGGCGGACTCTTTAGATGTGTTGACGGGGACGTGGCAGGGCGAGTCGCTGTCACGGAAATTCCCCATCTTCCGTTTTGAACACAAGCCTTCACAGGCCGAACGTCCCCGCGCGTTCGGGGTGTCGCATTCGACAGTTAAACCGCTCGGACTCATGCGCTGGCTGATCACCCTGCTCACCCCGCCGGGCGGCACCGTGTTGGAACCGTTCGCCGGATCCGGGACCACCATCGAGGCCGCAGTCAGCGCTGGGTTTCGAGTGGTGGCGGTGGAGAAGGATCCGGCATACTTGCCGTTGATTCAATCTCGGTTGGGCCGCTGAACATCAATTCGGCCACATCGGTCCTCGCCAGATCACTGGAGGGCGGCAAACCCGATTCTTGCAGCTAGCTACGCGGAGACGGACGGATTGCTCACGAGACGACCGCGGTCATGGCGGACTCTCCGGCATTCTCGTCAGTCCGGTGATGTCCAGGGACGTTGTTCTGCCCCCGCGCGCAATGACCCCGTGCCTATTCAAGAAGTATCTGTCCAGACCGCTCGCCATTGAAGGCGTGTAGAGTTTGGGGTATGTCGAGTCCCGAATCAGACAGGTCAGGGGTTGTCGGTCACGCCGCCAGCCCCTTGAACCACTAGTTACAACGCCCACGATCTCTGTGGGCGTATGTCTGGCGTACCCGGGGCGCTGGCCGTGGTGACAAGAAGAACCATCTCTTGATCTCACACCTCGGAGTACTCGATGCCTTTTGCTTTATACATGCTTGCCCTGGCGGTCTTCGTCATGGGCACTTCAGAATTTATGCTCGCGGGGTTACTCCCTGCGATCGCGACCGAACTTGACGTCTCGGTCGGCACTGCAGGCCTGCTGACCTCTGCATTCGCGGTCGGTATGGTCATCGGCGCACCAGTGATGGCGGCGTTCGCTCGCCGTTGGCCACCGCGGCTCACATTGATCGTCTGCCTTATCGTTTTCGCGGGAAGCCACGTCATCGGAGCGATGACACCCGTGTTCTCTCTCCTGCTCATCACCAGGGTGCTCAGCGCTCTCGCAAACGCAGGATTCCTCGCCGTAGCACTGAGCACGGCCACAACCCTCGTACCAGCGAATCAGAAGGGGCGTGCACTGTCGATCCTGCTCTCCGGCACGACGATCGCAACCGTAGTGGGCGTCCCCGCCGGGGCACTGCTCGGCACAGCGCTGGGTTGGCGAACGACGTTCTGGGCGATCGCCATCCTCTGTATTCCCGCGGCCGTTGGAGTCATTCGTGGAGTCGCGAACAACGTTGGTCGGAGCGCGACTAGCGCGACCTCACCAAGGCTCCGTGTCGAGCTCAGCCAGTTGGCGACGCCGCGGCTCATCTTGGCCATGGCACTCGGGGCGCTGATCAACGGAGGGACCTTTGCAGCATTCACCTTCCTGGCACCCGTCGTGACCAAGACCGCGGGCTTGACTGATGGGTGGGTGTCCATCGTGCTGGTGATGTTCGGCATCGGATCGTTCCTTGGCGTCACGATCGCAGGACGCCTATCAGATCAACGACCTGGCCTCGTGCTCGCAGTCGGCGGACCGCTATTGCTGACAGGCTGGATCGTGTTGGCAGTGGTCGCGTCCCATCCCGTTGCGCTTATCGTCCTCGTCCTGATTCAGGGCTTTCTGTCGTTCGGTGTTGGCAGCACTCTGATCACGCGCGTGCTGTATGCAGCATCGGGTGCGCCAACGATGGGCGGTTCATACGCCACCGCGGCGCTGAACATCGGAGCTGCCGCGGGGCCGGTGCTTGGTGCGTTCGGGCTCGCGACCGGGCTGGGGTTGATCGCGCCGATTTGGGTCGCCTCGGTGCTGACAGCGATCGCTCTCGTCATCATGCTTCTCACAGGGCGCGCGCTCACGAAGACCGCGGTGGAGGCCAATTGATGAATCATCCAAATGCGCTTCTCACTCCTCGTACCCGTCTCCGGTTAGCCCGTCTGATTATCGAAGACGGCTATCCGGCCACGATCGCCGCAAAGATGTTCATGGTCTCCCGATCACGGCCCGGAAATGGGCCGGTCGCTACCAGGAAGAGGGTGAGTTTGGGATGCAGGATCGCTCCAGCAAGCCGCACCGGATCCCAGGCAGGACGCCCGAGCATGTCAAGAAGAAGATCATCAACCTGTGCTGGCGGCTTCGACTGGGGCCAGCCCAGATCGCTGCGCGACTTGGCCTCTCGACGTCCACTGTTCACGCGGTCCTCGTCCGTTGCCGCGTCGTAAACTGCCTCTCGCATATCGATAGTGTCACTGGCGAGCCCTTGAGGCGATATGAGCATCCTTATCCGGGATTGTAGATTCATGTCGATGTCACGAAGTTCGGCAACATCCCCGACGGCGGTGGACATCGTTACGTAGGTCGGCAGCAAGGCGCACGGGACAAGCTCGCGACTCCGGGATTGCCACGAGGAAAAGACCACAAGCCGCGCACCGGAACGGCGTTCGTTCACACAGTCATCGACGACCACTCCCGCGTCGCATATGCAAAAATCTGCTCGGACGAGCAGGCGAGCACAGCGGTGGGAGTTCTCGAACGCGCCGTGGACTGGTTCGCCGAACGAGGCGTGACCGTCGAGCGAGTCCTATCCGACAACGGGTCGGCCTACAGATCCCACGCATGGAGAGACTTCTGCGCTCGGCTCGGCATCCGACACAAGCGGACAAGCCCCTACCGGCCGCAGACGAACGGGAAGATCGAGAGATTCCACCGCACGCTCGGGGACGGATGGGCCTATGCCAGGTTTTACGGTTCAGAAGCCGAACGACGCCTGGCACTGCCCGGCTGGCTCCACTTCTACAACCACCACCGACACCACTCTGCGATTGCCGGCACACCCTTCGACCGACTCAAAAACGTCCCTGGACATCACAACTAGATCGCCAAGGAACGGATCATCAACAACTCGCCAGCGACAACGGCATGCACTGATTGGTTGCCTACCTGACAGGTATACCGCCCCGTAACAACGGGCGGCGCACCAGCATATGGAAAGGAACAATCATGGCCACCGGCCTCCCTGATGAAGAACCAAACACCCCAGCCTCCCTGGAAGCAAACGTGACGCCACGAAGTGTGCCCGCATATCTGTTCCTCGGGGTGATCCTCTGGTCTGATGACACCGAGGAAGATCCAACGGTGATCGCCGACCGAAACCCGGTGACGTTGGCACGGACCATGGCGGTGATGATCCACGAGATGATCGACGACTCACCCGCCTACGAGGGTGCGACGGAGTTCCTGGAATCGAATCCGCCACCGCAAGATTGGGTCCTACCCGAAGACGTCGACGACTGGTTGGAGGCGTTGCGGGAGGCAACCCCGTATCCGTCGTATTCGTTCCACCAGATCCCGACGACCGGTGGGGCCGATGGCACGAACCGTACCGTTGTGAACCGGTACCTGGACAGTGCGCTCCAGGCGCGTGAGCAGTCACTGAGTGTGGACGCTCCAGATGACCCCCGACGCCAGCATCCCGGCCCTGCGCACAGCCTATGACCCACCGGCACTACGTCGAGATACTCGGTCTCAGTGAGGCCCGCGAACATGACGATTTGACGCATGTTTCATACTCAGAGCCGCATCTTCACCCGATCCGCTGGACAACACCGGTGGGGCCGCCTATCCCGGAAGTACTGCCTGCGGTTGACCCGCGCCTGACGTGCGCATCGCGTGCAGATAGTCGGGCCACTAAATAAAGGAGAAACTTGCCATGTCTGATATCAACGTCACGCCACCGCTGGGATATGTTCCTGATCCGTTGACCCCGCACCGGGTGGTGATCGAGTTCGATGTCCTCGCGCGCAGTCAGGCCGAAGCTGACTACATCGTGAATGAGGTACTTGTTGAAGAACTTGCCGGTGAACCTGAGACGATTCGCACCGATGGGGATCGGGTGTTCGGGGAGGACTTCGGCGGTGACGTGTCGAGCATCACTTCGTGGATCCCCGTCACCGGCACTCCGGCAGCGACACCTCGCCAGGTTGTGATTCCGTCGCCGGGGTGGGAATCATTCGAGGAGAGCGGGATACCGGAGATCGTGGCCGAGATGTTCCCGCCCGAACCCCACACCAGCAATTTCAGCCTCCCCGACGGTGCACCCGACACCGAAGGCTTCGATGAAGCACACGAACAGTGGCGCGACGAATGCCTCTCACTCGCAATCCAAGCCTCACGACTCCCAGACACGCTCACGAAGCTGGAGCGAGCGGAGCGTGTTCGTGATGGGCTCATCGACCTCATCGAACGAGAACAGCTGCCCGTGGAGCCGGTGAAAGAGGATTACCTCGTCACCGTTGCGCCCGCGTACGAGGGCGAATTTGAGGATATGCGGTTTGCGTGGGATCACGGGCAGTGGCGCACCGCGTTCACCGACCTCGCTAAGCATCGAGAACATGCCCTCCAGGGGTTACTTGCTGAGGGCGGACCGCGGACGATGTTCCTGCCGGAAAAGTTCCATCGGGAGTGGCTTCCCGCGGACCTGATCGCGATCCAAACTCTCCGAACGGTCGTGGAACGGGAGACGGCCGGGCAAGGGGTACCGCTGCTGGACCGAACGCAACGGGAACAGTTGGAGGCGATGCTGTTCGCTGCGGACCCAGATGTGCGCATCTCCGACCCCGCAGACCCAGACCGAGGCGAGCTGTATGCCGGGCCTGCATCAGAAGCTCATGACTGGATTCCACCGGGCGTATATGACGCGGAGGGACTCGATGGCGCTGGTGAGTTTCGGGTCGTTGTCGGCAGGATGCCGATCGGTGAGGGGACTACAGCATCAGCGGCATTCCCTCCAGTCGAGCACGACAGCGCCACACTGAACGAGGTCGCACGCATCATCGAACAGCACACCGAACAGCACGATGCAGCGGCGGTACTGCGGCAGGTGAACGCGGCGGTTCTCCGCACCGGTCGCACCGGGGTGACCCCTGCAAATTTCAGTGACGCAACTTCCGAAGTACCGTTGACAAGACTCGAGCGTGGAGTCCTCTTAGGTGACCTCCTCGCTGACCGAGAACAGCACCTCGGCTCCGGCCCGGAGGACCCCGAATCGCCATCCACAGACCGTCATCCGGGGCGGCATTTGTAGCAAATTCATACTCGACCATCGCGGCAGCGTGGTGCGGTGGACTTGACGATTTGACGCATGTTCTATACAAATCCGCGCATCTTTACCCGAAATGCTGGCCAAACGATCGAAGGCTCGGGTAGGCGTTGAGATCTGAACGAATGCTTTGACGCGGAGTAGCTGACCGCTGGGTGACACCTTGCCGTGGGGGGCAGCAGTGGCGCTGCCGCACCTGGATTGGTGACACCACATTCATAAGAGTCTGGAACCGGTGTCACGAGGGAGGCGCACATGAATATCAACGACCCCATCGCCTGGCCGCTGCCCATGCGCCTCCCTGCCAACCTATCCGACGCTGCGGCTGCATACGCGACCGCCGGGGTGGCAGTGTTTCCCTGCGTGCCCGGCGGAAAACGACCCCTCACGAAGCGAGGGTTCCACGATGCCAGCACCGACCCGAGGCAAGTCGCACGCTGGTGGGATCGGGTTCCGACCGCGAATATTGGCATCCCCACCGGCAGCCTGGTTGATGTCCTAGACGTCGATGTGCACGCGGCGGGCACCGGGTTTCCAATCCTGCACAGCCTGCAAAAACGTGGGCTGGTCCATGGATGGGGGCAAGCGGTCCGCTCACCCTCGGGTGGCCTCCACCTCTACTACCCGGCAGACCCGGCGCAAGCATCTCCATCGTGGTCGCGAGGACACACACATGTCGATTTCCGGAGCACGGGCGGATACATCATCGCACCGCCCTCCACGGTCACCACCGACCGTGGCGACCGCGGTTACGAAGTGATCGCTCTCGGCAAGAAACCAAGCCCCGTGGACGCCGAGGCGATCCGAGACTTCCTCACTCCGCAGCCTATTCCGACGTCCCGATCCTCATCTGGCTCTTCGTTGGTGCAGGACAAATCGGTGGAACGGATTGCCGACTGGGTAGCGCTCCTGCCGGAGGGCAACCGAAACGCGGGCTTGTTCTGGGCGGCCTGCCGCCTCGCCGAGGCCGGCATGACCGAACTACGCACCACTACTGTGCTGGGGCCGGCGGCAACACGGGCGGGCCTTGCCTCACGGGAGATTGCGGCGACGATCCGGTCCGCGCACCACAGTGCCCAAGTCCCTTACGACCCTGGCGAAAGCACTGTATCCACGTTGATCGTGAAGGCTCCGGTCGGACGATGACCACACACGCCCTAACGCCTAGCACCCCCACTTGGAGTGACGGTGTGCCGGGCTCGGATACGGCAGGGCCGCCTGCGGGTTCTGGGGTGTCACGGTTTGTGATTGTCCTCGCCGTAACCGGGACAATTCTTCTCGCGCTCGGCGCGTTCTGGCTGTCATTCACCACACTTCAAGACCTTGCTGTGCTCTCCGGGATCCCCTCAGAGCAGGCATGGATCTGGCCGCTCATAGTCGACGGCGTGATCCTGGAAGCCACCGTCAGCGTCGTCGCCTTGCGAAACTCCACACCATCAGCGCGGCGATTCGCCTGGCTGCTCCTCGCTGCCGGGGCAGGAGTGTCGGTCGCAGCCAACATCACCCACGCTGTCGTCTCTGCTGATACCCGTGTCCCGGCACTCATAGCCGCGTTGGTCGCGTCGGTGCCACCGTTGGTGCTGCTGGCGATGACACATCTCACGGTCGAACTAACCCGCAACACCACCCCGGTCGTCGCTTCGATGGACACGAAGCAGCATGCCGTGATCGACGAAGCTAGACCCACAGGCCGCCAATCGGTGACGCCCACTGCGAAGCCTGTTCCTTCGGAGGCGGATCGTACTTCTACGCCTCATGTCCCACACTCCACACCAAACGGCACGGCTCCTGCTTCGCGAGAGGACGCACGGTTGCGGGCTTTGACGCTGAACGCCGACGGGGTGTCGAAGCGACAGATCGCCACCGAGCTCGGTGTGCATCCCACGACCGTGGGCCGCTGGCTGAACACACCTGACCGTCGACAGAACGGAGACACCCATGACTGACCCAATGAACCTCATTACCCCGGCCCCAGATCGACGCCACCCCGATGCCGATCCGACCCCGCAGACCACTGCGGCGACGGCGGCGGAGCGGCGGGCGAGCGAGTTCGCGACCCACGGGGACCCGACGCTCTCCCTCCACGACGTTGATCCGGCGTCGCAACGTCCGGGAGTGCAATGGGTGCGACCCACCGATCTTGCCGCCCGTACGGCGGGGGCCATCGTTGACCGCGGCGCGGACCTGAATACCCGCCTCCATGAGGCTGTCTTAGAAGGCGTCCGTGACGGACGTGCCCAGTTGCAGGAACGACTCGCCAAACGGCAAGACCAGTTGGACCCAGATATCACCCAGACGGCAACGCTCCGGCGTTCGCTCGGGAGAACGGGGGTGAGCCGATGAATGATCCTCGTCCCGGCACCACCCAGGTGCCGCACGACACCCCGACCCGCTAACCAAAACCTCTGCCGTCCAGGCCGTTCACACACCCCGGCCGGCACCATCACAGACCCCCGACACCGGGCACGTCTGCTGCTTTCCCCATGCCACCGCGCCAAAAACTGGCCCGGCAGGCATACCCGCAGCGGATGCGATTTGTGGGCTGTGGTCCCTTTCGAGGTTTCGCGGGATGGGAATCGTACCTACACATCACCGACAGAAATTTTCTCTTGAGGGAGTCGCTATGAACCATCACCACTCATCCCAGAACCACCCATCGATCCCGGATTTCACCACCGGGGAAGGGCTCCGTGAGCTGCTCACGGAGTTGAACGAACACAACGCGTGGGCGACGAGCCCGGTCGCTGCAGAACTGATGCTCTACGCCACTCAGAAGTACACGCCGATTGCGAAAGCGTGGCGTCGAGAACCGGCCGATGCCGCATATGAGGCGTTCGTCGCAATGAGGCAGCGAACCACGCTGCGCGCTGATGACCCGTGGGCGGTGGTCACTCGGGCAGTCGCGCTCGGCATCGCCGCCGAAGTACACGCCGACCGCAACATGACCTCCCAGGACAAGGCGCGCAGACCCTCGAAACGCCCCCGCGAAGAGCCAATGCGCGCCGGCCACTACGAGGAGTTCTTCTACGATGTCCACCCGCACGCCCACTCCCTCTACGCCAGAGAACTCGGCGACGAGGATCATTCGGCAGATCGGGTCATCCGCGCCACCTGCGTGTTCCTCGTCCTCACCGACTGGCCCGCACGCCCGGTCGAGCAGGCGGTGGACTACATCGCCCACCGTGTTACGGGGCTGTCCTCGCGAGGATCTGCGGTTGAGATCGTGTCGAAAGAACGGCACATCGCGATCCGCCTCGGGTACACCCCTGAAGAATGGGCGGCGCTCGTCCGTCTGGTCATCGGCACCAAGACCGGGAAGCGGAAGACCGGTCAGTACGGGCTCTTCGCCCGTGTGCTCCTCGGGGATGACGTCGCCGATCTCCTCCGCGACGAAGACCTCGTCGAAACCTCCCGGCGCAGTGCTTGCCTGCCTGACGGGCGGGACGGAGGGCAGTCGTTGTGACTCGGGGACATCTGATTCTGGAACATTCGATCGACCAACTCAAAAGGGGCTCACAGTACCGGCGTGACCTCGATGATGATCTGGACGAGCTGTGTGCGTCGATCCAACGCACCGGGGTGTTGAACCCTCCCGCGGTCACCGAGGAGTACGTGATTATCACCGGGAACCGCAGGGTCGCGGCGATGGAGAAACTCGGGATGCGTGTCACCCCCGTCTGGGTAGTTCCCGGTGTTTCCGACAAGCTCTCCTACGTTCTCGCGATCCGTGACGAGCAGACGCTTCAGAAGACACTCAGGCCGCTTGAGCAGGCGGAGCTCTATGAAGAACTCAAAGCGCTCTATGCCGAAGACGCCGAACGACGAGAGGCCGCCACCCGGTTCGGGGCGGCAAGCCGCGAGCAGCGACTCACCGAGAACCCGGGCTCCAGAGAGGGTGTGGCCGGGGGTGCCGAGTCGGCACCCCCGTGGCGCTCACCCAATGAAGGGAAAGCCCGGGTGCAGGCTGCGCGAGCGGTGACCGGCAGGGACTCACGGACAATGCTGGAACAGATCAACCAGCTCAAACAGATCGCTGCCGACGACGCCGAAGACCCCTATGTGCGCCAACACGCGGCCGAAGCACTGTTGGAGATCAACGAGGACCGGAAGGTCAATGGCCGATACCAGGCAGTGAAGACCAGGCAGAACGTAGCCCGTCTCACCCGTATGGCTGAACATCCGGACACTCCCGAGCAGGCTCGCACCGCTGCCGCGGCGGAGCTCCGCACCCTGCAAGACGTCGCATCTCCTGCAGAAGCGGCGAAAGAATCGGGCCTCGCCCTGGCCCGGGTGACCGAGATCCACAAGGCCGCGACCGATCCTGCACTGGTCGGATGGAAGGACGTGGATCCGCTGCTACGGGAAAAGCACGCGATCCGTAAGCTCGTCGATCTGCTGCGCCGCGAGCACGGCTGGTGGGACCGCTACGACCCGGAGGACTTCGGTAAGCACGCCGATGACGCCCAGTGGGAACTCGTCGAGAGCTACATCATCGAAAGTCACCGTTTTCTCGACTTCGCGCGCGGTGCCCGTGAACTACGGGAGGAGGCTCGTGATGCCGACGTTTGAGGATCCGAAGGTCGACGCCGACGAGCTCGGAGAAGCCGCTCGAGGTCTTGCCTACGCAACCCGGAGCTTCGAGACTCCCGTCGACACTTACGAGGTGCTCGGTTCCTTGCACCATGCTTTGTCAGGGGTGCAGCAGTCGCTGCAGCAATTGGCGGCCTGGCACGAGGGACACGGCCAGTTCGCTGCCACGGACAACGGGGACCGGACGGCTGGGCAGGAACACGCAGTCAATGCATCGGGCTGGTTGACGATCGCGGCAGCCTCCACCGAACAGGTGATTCATCTCGTGATGAAAGCTCAAGCCGAGAACGGGTACATCGCGTGGCAGCCTGACCGCCACATCGTTGCCGCGCCGAACCAACTCGCTGCCCTCGCCGAAGCACTCACGGCGCGGGAAGCAACCCTCACTCCTGAGGAGAACAACCCCAGCGGTGTGACCGGAAACGAGCGCGGCCTCTCGCGCTGAACCGCTCTTCCGGGTGGGGCGCGCACCTACCGGGTGACCCCATTTCGCCTGGCAGGAAGGCCCGCGCCCATGTCATCGCCACACTCTGAGCAGCATCGCAGGAAGCGACTACTCATCATCCTGACCATCACCGGCTTCGTCGTCACGTGTCTCGCCGCCGTCGGGATCTACGGCCTCGTCACCGGCCCTCAACAGGCAAGCACCCCACCTGCGACAAGCCCCGCCGCGCCGTCGGAACCTACTGTCGCTGCAGACGACCAGTTGGGTGCCCGGCTTCCCTCGCTCCCGAAAACGAATGACCCGGAGGCGTACGCGCGGGCAGTTACGGTCGCCCTGTTCGAGTGGGACACGTTCACCTTGCTCACCCCGGCCGATCACCGGGGTGTGCTGATTGCGGACGCCGATCCCACGGGCACCGAAGCCCCAGGGCTCATCTCGGATCTCGATGACTATTTCCCCTCAGCGTCGACGTGGCGAGACCTCGCGGAGTATCGCACCTCCCAGCAGATTCAGATTGAGCAGGTGTTCGTTCCGGACCTGTGGACGGAAGCAGTCGTAGCGTCTGGTGGGCAAATCGTCGAGGGCACCCACGCCTTAACCGTCGAGGGCATCCGGCATCGCGAAGGTGTCTGGTACGACGAGCCCGTGACTTCCGCGCATCCGGTCGCGTTCACTATTTTCATCTCATGTGAACCGGTGTTCGATCGCTGCCATCTCTTGCGACTGTCCGAACTCGACAACCCCCTCCGGTAAGCGAGCGCTCTGATGAAAAAGTTGCTCGTCTTCGCCCTCATTGGGATGCTCCTCACCCCAATGATTGGACTCCTTGGGGTCGGTGTGTTGGTCAACCCTGCAGTGCTCAATCAGGCGCACTGCATCGCCTCCGGCATCACCCTCGGTCCGATCCCAGACTCCCTGGAAGTGACGATGAAGGACGGGCACACGTTCACGCTGAACAAGCAGCAACTCACCCACGCGGGCACGATCATCACCACCGGATCGAACATTCCCGGGGTAGGGCGGGAAGGAGTTCTGATCGCGCTCATGGCTGCACTGACCGAGTCCACGTTGCGCCAGCTCGCCAACACCGGCACCTACCCCGAATCCGGGGACTTTCCGAATGACGGGAACGGATCCGATCATGACTCGCTCGGACTGTTCCAGATGCGCCCACAATCCGGGTGGGGAACCGTGGCCGAGCTCATGGATCCGAAGTACCAGGCTCGCGCCTTCTACGGCGGACCAGATGGCCCCAACTATCCGAGCCCTCGAGGGCTTCTGGATATTCCAGGGTGGCAGCAGATGGATAAAGGCGAGGCTGCCCAAGCGGTAGAAGTCTCCGCTTACCCGGACCGGTACCAAAACTATGAACCTGTTGCCCGGACCATCCTCGACGCCCTCACCCTCCGCGGAGGCAAAGGCAATGGTGTCCCTGGAGACATCGCGATTCCAGAAACGTCCCGGCTGGTGTTCCCACTACCGACCGGCAGCTACGTGCAGACCTCAACGTTTGGCCCGCGAATCGACCCGATCACAGGCGAAGCCCGCCTGCACTCCGGCACCGACTGGGCTGCCCCCGATGGGACTGCGATCTTCGCCCTCGCAGACGGGATCGTCACTTACGCAGGCATGGTCGAAGGGTTCTCCGGAGAGATCACCATCGAACACACGATCGGCGGTGAAAAAGTCGCGACGAGATACATCCACATGTGGGAGCACGGCATCCACGTCACTGCTGGGCAACGCATCATCGCGGGTCAACACATTGGCGACGTTGGCTCCTCCGGCCACTCCACCGGCCCTCATCTGCACTTCCAAGTCCACCCCGGCGGCGCGAACCATCCTGCGATAGACGCGGAACCATGGCTCGCCGCACGCGGCATCGAAGGCCTGGACGCTCCCGTCGGCGGCGGCCCGGGCTGCACCGCCTGACAGAGGCTCGATTAGCGTGCGCACCTGACCAGTACCCGACTCACTCGTGCCCCGTCAGGAGAACCCCATGCGCATCTCGCCCGTCTTACCTTTGATCCGTTTGGCGGAGAACGTCTACCCGAACATCGACAGTGTGGGCGGACGCGGCACCCTCATCGGCATAGTCGGTGCACTCCTGACCATCACGTTGATCATCGCCGTACTGATGATGGTGATCTCAGGAATCGTCTGGGCGGTGTCTTCTTCCAGTGGCAATTTCCAGGCTGCTGCGAAAGGCAAGGTCGGGGTGTTCGTCGCTCTTGGCGGAGCCGTCCTAGCTGGGGCGGGAGTTGCCTGGATGAACTTCCTGCTGAACCTCGGCGACACACTCTAAGCGCGTTTGCGTCCCGCACCTGTTCTGGTGACCACCGCCTGGTGGCTCACCAGTTCTCGTGAAGGAGCCCCTCCCATGTCTGCTGCCCTCGACACCCTCATCGCTATCACCGCGGTGTTACCTGCGGATATCAACATCACCCCGAACGACTCCGGGCTGCCCGGCATCGCTGCCCTCCGGACCGTGGTCGGGGCGGTAATGACAATCGGACTGATCCTCTCCGTCCTGGCACTGATCATCAGCGCCGTGGTTTGGGGCTTCGGCTCCAACAGCTCCAACCCGCACCTGGCCTCCCGCGGGAAGATCGGCGTACTCATCTCGTGCGCGGCGGCGATCATCACCGGCGCATCTGTGACGCTGATCAACTTCTTTTGGAACGTCGGACAGACCGTCTCCTAACCCACACCCCGAACATACGAAGGGAGGGGTGTTGTGGCTGGTATCTGTGACGTCCCCATCATCAGCAACGTCTGCGACACCGTCGGCGAAAGTGCCGCGACCCTGGTTGCGGCCCCGTTTGATTGGCTGGCCCAAGCCATCGGCCAGGCCGCGTCCTGGCTCTTCCAAGGTGTGTGGTCGTTGTTTGACTCCACCACTCTGGTCGACATCACCGGGGCCGGATACATCGGCGTCTACAACGTAATGTTCGGCATCGCGATCTTCTTGATGTTGATCTTCTTCTGCCTGCAACTGATCACCGGCCTGATCCGTCGAGACGCAGGCTCCCTTGGCCGAGCAGCCCTGGGGCTCGCGAAGTCAGTGCTCGGATCATTCCTGGTGATCACGCTCACCGCAACGCTGCTGGAGGTCGTCGACCAACTCTCCATCGGGATCATCCAAGCCACGGGAACGACCATCGAAGAAATGGGCGGGAAGATCGGAATCCTCGTCGCCGGCCTCACCGCGATCAACCTCACCGCACCCGGAGCGGGGGCGATCATCACGATCTTCCTTTCGTTCCTGGCAATCTGCGCGGCAGCGATCGTCTGGTTCTCCCTACTCATCCGCAAAGCCCTCATCCTGGTTGCGGTCGTGATGGCACCGATCGCATTATCCGGGGCGAGTTGGGATGCGACGAAGGGCTGGTTCGGAAAATGGGCATCCTTCGTGCTCGCCCTGATCTTCTCGAAACTCGTGATCGTCGTGGTCTTCCTAGTGGCAACCAACCAGGTCAACGCCCCGATCGACATGGACTTGTCATCCATCGCGGATCCCATCGCGGGGATCGTGCTGATGTTCATCGCCGCGTTCGCGCCATACATGGTGTACAAATTCATTTCCTTCGTCGGCTTCGACATGTACCACGTGATGTCCGCGGAGCAGGAGTCGAAGCAGGCGATGAACCGGCCGGTTCCGATGCCCGGGAAACCAGACGGTGCTGGACCGCAGAAAGTCCTCGACGGAGGAGGCGACAGCAAAGGCTCGGGCGGTGGTGCCCCGCCGCCGAGCTCAGCCCCTAAGCACTCTGCTGCTGGCTCAGCTGGAGGCGGTACTGCAGGCGCTGGTGCAGGAGGTGGCGCTGCGGCTGGAGGCGGTGGTGTAGCGGCCGGAGGTACAGCTGGTGCCGCCGCCGCTGGTCCGATCGGGATCGCCGCGGTCGCAGGCGCAACAATCGCCAAGGGTGCGGCAGAGGCCGGCCCGAAACTCGGCGGCGCAATCGGACGTACAGCCGACGGACACGCTGACGCAGCGGGAGAAGGGCAAACGCCTCCGCCGCCCCCTGACCGGTCCGTACCACCGGCGGCACCTCCCGTTACACCCTCATCCGCTCCGCCTTCCCAGGCGGCTGCTCGCACCTCATCTGCACCCCCGCCACCGCGGGCGGAGCCGAAGAGTTAGACCCCCAGACGTTCCCGAGAGGAGGTGACACCGCAACCCCTTGGCGGTGCGTGAGCGCAGGCATCCGAGTCAGCCAGCGACCTGACTTAGATCCCGCTCACGCACCGCCGTTCTTTCTTGCTGTTCGTACCTGACCGGCGATACCCATTCCCGCCTCGAGGAGTAATCATGGCCACCGCATCCAGCACCGAGTTCGATCTGTCCCCGGTGAAGTTCTCCCGACTCACCCGCCGGGGCATCATCCTCGGACTCTCACTACCGCAAGTCATCGCCGTCAGCATCGCCGTCCTCGTGTTCGTCGCCTCCCTCTACATCGGAGGCCCCGCCGCACTTTATACGGCACCGATCTGGGGCATCGCCCTCGGGCTAGCCGTGGTTCCATTCGGCGGCCGAAAGATGGTCGAGTGGGTGCCGATCACTCTGCACTGGATATGGCGGACCCGAGCCCACCAGACCAGTTACCGGCGCAAGATCGTGAAGCCCCGCCCCGCAGGAACCCTCGCGCTCCCGGGCGACGCGGCAGCACTGCGGCAGTATCAGGACAAGGAATCTGGTGCAATCATGGTGCACGATCCGCATGCTCAAACATTGACGGCGCTGCTGGAGGTGACCCACCCCTCGTTCATCCTGCTAGACCCGGGAGAGCAAGAGCGCCGTGTCCACGCGTGGGGCCGGGTCCTCTCGACCACCTGCCGTTCTACCCGCATCGCTCGTCTGCAAGTGCTGGAGCGCACGGTCCCCGATTCCGGGTCCGGACTATCGCAGTGGTGGGCGGAGCACGGCAACGATGACGGGTCCTGGGTCGCCCAAACCTACCGGGAGCTGATCGAGAGGGCAGGCCCTGCCGGGGAACGCCACATCTCCACGATCTCGCTCAGCCTGGACATGCGGGCCGCCTCCCGCGCAATTCGCACCGCGGGCGGCAGCCTCAAAGGCGCAGCCGAAGTCCTCAAACAAGAGATGCACACGCTCACGACGGCGCTACGCACCGCGGATCTGAAACCCTCCGAGTGGTACACACCCGGCCAACTCGCCGTGATGCTCCGCAGTGCCTACGACCCGGGAGTCGCCGCCACCCTGGAACGTTCTGGAACGATCGGACACGACCTTGCTACTGCTGGTCCTGTTGCGGTGGAGGAAACGTGGGAGGGGCTGCGCTCGGATAGCGCCCATCATGCGGTGCTGTGGATATCGGAATGGCCGAGGTCTCTTGTCTATCCAGGGTTTCTTGCCCCAGTGCTGCTGTCCTCGGGAATCCGACGTTCGTTCACGCTGCTGTGTGACCCGATCCGCTCTGATCAGGCAGCACGGGATATTCGCAAGAAGAAGACCGAGTACATCTCGGATGCGACGCAACGCCAGCGGGTCGGGCAGATCGAAGACGCCCAACAATCCGCCGAGTACCAGGACGTGCTACAGCAGGAGGCCGACCTCACCTCCGGGCACGGGGTCATCCGCTACACCGGCCTCATCGCCGTCTCCGCCACCAGCAACGACGAACTCGAAGCTGCCGTGTCTGCGATCGAACAGGCCGCCATCCAAGCGTCTTGCGAGACCCGACGCTTGGTCGGCCAACAGGCACAAGCGTTCGTTGCTGCCGCATTGCCTTTATGCCGAGGCATTTGACGGTTGAACGTCATCATCTCGGCCTATAAAGCTCTGGAGCCAGTTGTTGGCGGATCAAGTGGCTGTATTTTCTCTACGTCTAGTTTCAGGTAAGCGGCGAGTTTGGACGAAAATGAGCCGGATGATCTAACGAGTGGTCACTACTGCGGTTCTGCTCGTCACTAGATGCCCGACTGGCGTCCAAGATTCGAAGCCTGAGTCTGTTTGAAAGTGATGCCTAGCACCTGGAAGTAGATCCGGATTCAAGGGGTGTGTGGCAGCCGGGTTGTGGTAAACCTCCATCCCGTCGATCCATGCTTCCTCATACCCCTCATTGACTTCGTTCGAAAAAGTTTCTTCTAATCTGCCGTCACTCGACACGCGAATTCCGCTATGGATAAGAGTCACTCCCGGTCGGCCGAAAGCAACCTTGACTCCCATTCTGTTGAATTTTGCGAGAGTACCGCTGGCGTTAAAAAGCACGGCGCTGATGTTGGGCGCGTCTGGAAGGCTAAAGAACCCTGACGCAATCTTCTTGCCCTTCCAGAGGTGATGCGTGACCGGACGGCTAACGATCTCTACTCCTTGATCATTCTGAACTTCAAGAAACTCGACACCGTATAGATACCGCAGCAGCGACTGCCCGCTGTATGTCATCGAGAACTCGTCATGAAAGTCTTGAATTGCAATCACTAGCGGCGCGTCAGCGACTTCCAGGCTTTCCCAGTAACGCTTTTCCAATTTCGCACTGAGCGGACCAGCGAACCGAATTGGGAGATAGTTCTGGACGTAATCAGCAATTTCCTCGACAGACTCGGGTTTCTGGGAAGTGGCAGGTTTCCCGTTGATGATTGAGGGGTTGATTGTCGTGGCCTCGATGAAGAAGGTACCTCCGAGGCCACGAGCGAGAAAATCTGGTGCAGGGCTCGGCTGTGATACCGCGTATCGTGATTCAACGAGCATTGCGAACAAATATAATTCCCAGATGCGCGCGTCGAATCCGGTCGTTTGGAATTGCTCTATGTAGTTGCCGTCCTGATTCTCATACCAACACATCATCACATTGATCAGTTCACGAGCTGCAGCAAACCCCTCACCAAATGCGAGATGCTGGAATCGCTCATGGAATCGTTGTTCCTTGACAACGGGCGCAAAGAAGTCGACTGGATCAGCTTCATCGCCTTGAACACGCTCTTCTTCTATGTCTGCTTCGACTTGCCTCATCAGACGGCGAAGCTCCGCGAGTGCATCTGCCGATGATGTGTAATAGGCGGTTTGTTTCACCCAGCGAAAGCGGCTAGCGAGGTCCCTGGCGAACAGGATGCCGGAGAACTCTTCATCTGTATCTAGCATCAGGAGAGCAAAAACTGACCTCGACTTGCTCTCAAACCAAGCAACCTCTTGGCCGAAGAGTACGGAAGTAGGTTGGCGGCAGAATCCTGCAAAGGCGTCAAATTTCTCTTGGGATATCTCTCTCATTGGCCTAAAACTGCCCCACTCGTTCCAAAAGCAGAAGTTCCGCGGTGAAATGACCAGCCTCTTCTTGCTGCTGTAGGTACTCATTCTCTCAAAACCCGACCAGCCGTACTAGGACGTTCGTGGCGACGATATTTCAGCCACAGTGCGGGGCTGAGCTTGAGGCAGTCCGCACCTGACGGATGTCACTGCTCGTCTTGAGGAAAGGCATCCACATGGGACCGCGACCGAATCCAAAGAAGCTCTACTCCACCGTCCTCGTCGAGGACGGGAAAGGTAAACGTCGCTCGCGCAAGGCCCGAGAGCGTGCTGCCGTGCAGGTGATCGCCCGCGACCGGTTCGCCCAGCTGGAGGCGGAGAGAGCGAAAGTTGCCGCCGAACGAGCAGCTGCTCGCAGCACCGACTATCTCCCCAGAGGCGGGGAACCGGGACCTGCCGCGTTGCGCTCGTATCGACAGTTTCGGGTGCCACCGCACCAGGACACCTCCGCAACCCTGCAGGGAGCCTATCCGTTCTTGGCTGAGGGCGGACTTGGCTCGCAGGGTGTGTTCGTGGGGCAGGATATGTACTCCGGCGGCAGCTTCGTCTACGACCCCTGGGTGCTCTACCAGCGCGGCATCATCACCGCCCCAAATCTCGTCCTGGCGGGTATCGTCGGCTCCGGGAAATCGTCGCTCGCGAAATCGCTCTACACCCGGTCGATCCCGTTCGGTCGCCGCGTCTATGTCCCTGGTGATCCGAAGGGTGAGCACACCGCGGTCGCCGAAGCTGTCGGTGGGAAAGCGATCATTCTCGGCCACGGACTCCGTAACCGCCTGAACCCGCTTGATGAGGGATACCGGCCTGGTGGGCTCTCCGACCCCGAATGGGCTTCCACCGTTGCTTCACGCCGCCGCGACCTGATCGGGGCCCTCGCCGAGACGGTGCTGGAGCGTGCCTTGTCACCGCTGGAGCACACCGTCATTGACGTTGCCTTGCAAGCCGTCGTCGCGTCAGCGTCGGTGCCGATCCTCCCGATGATCGTCGACCGGATTCTCACCCCTGATCCGGGCGATGACGAGCGCCTGGCTGAGGACGGACGTCTCGTCGGCCATGCGCTGCGCCGCCTCGTGTCTGGTGACCTCGCGGGGCTGTTCGATGGACCTTCGACTGTCACGTTTGACCCGACGCTGCCGATGATCACCCTCGACTTGTCTCGTGTCGTGGAGAACTCGACTCTGATCAGCGTGCTGATGACGTGCTCGAGTGCATGGATGGAGTCTGCGCTCCTGGACCCTAACGGGGGTCAACGGTGGGTGGTCTACGACGAAGCGTGGAGGCTGATGTCCCACCCGGCGCTGCTGAAGCGAATGGATGCGCATTGGCGGCTTGCCCGCCACTACGGCATCGCGAACCTCCTGATTTTCCATAAGCTCACCGACCTTGACAACGTTGGTGACCAGGGATCCGCCATGCGCGCCCTCGCCAACAGCCTCCTTGCCAACGCAGAGTCCCGGATCATCTATCGACAAGAATCTGATCAGATCGGAACCACCGGCAAGACGCTCGGTCTCACCGGTACAGAACAGAAACTGCTCCCCAGCCTCGGCACCGGGCAGGGGCTGTGGCGGATTAAAGAGTCCAGCTATGTGGTTCAGCATCAACTCCATCCGGAAGAGCTCCGGGTCTTCGACACGACGCAACGGATGAGCCAGAATCCGCCTAACCCCACAGCTCCCGGTAGCACTGCGGGCCTGTCATGAGCATGCAGGGCGCACCCATCTCGTCACCGCGAACGGTGTCGCCTGTAGGGGCGGCGGCGCGATGAGCGGCTTGTCCGAGGAGGAACTCGCCCAACACTCGACCGCGTTGGTGGACGGGTTGGAAGAGATCGCGCAGAGATACCCAGAGCACGTCATTCTCGCGTGGGAGGACCCCGTCACCTTCGGGAGCGGCCATTTCGTCCTGTATCCAGAAGCAGGCTCGATGACCCGGTTCGCGGTCGAGGAGCAATACACGGGCACCGATTGGTCCGACGACGATCGGGTGGCAACCTCGTGGACATGGGATTCACAGGCACGAGTTCGGCAAGCTGATGGCAGCTATCCCTGGAGGTCTCTCGCGCATGGCGAAGTCAAGGCCGGCGACTATCAGCAGCTACTGGACCTCGCCAAGGAATGGGCGAAGACTTCTCACGATCATGAAGAACGGGAACAGGCCCTCACCGCTGATCCCATCACGACGACGGCCGTCGACCGGGCGGGCGGGCCGCGCACCTTGTTGTCATGAACCCAAGAAATCACCCTCCAATGTCTTCGCTCGTTTTCGTTCGTGCGGACGTGATCGTATGAGTCTGCGCCGTGCCCGCCGAACCCCACAGAACCCACCCGTCCCACCCGTCCCACCGTCAGACCAGCGCGCAGAGATGGTCGTGGTGCCACCGGTGCTTCCGCAGATCCTCCTCGAGGCCATCAATGCCGACACACTCATCGCCACCGTCAACGGAGATAAGCTCTCGGCCACCCCGATCCGGCGAAGCGATATCACGCAGACCCTCACCGAGCTCATCGCCCGGCTCGGATCACCGACACGGGTGGAGGTGCGGGAGCTGGATGGCAGCGTCCACGCCGATATCCTCACCGCGCCCGCACCGCAGCCTCGGTCACCGTTTGCCCCGCCCGCCGACGTACCCGCAGCGGTGGTGCTACCGAGCTTGTTGGAGTTCGCCGCCGATGGATTCGTACCCGGCGAGGATGTTGCCCTCGCCCTGATTCTCCGCCATTCCTCCGCAGGACCGACGGGCACCGCCCGGGCGCTTTTGGATCGTGGAGAGAAACCAGTCGTGACAGGTGAGGTGATTCTGTTCGGCCGGATCTCCGGCACCACATCGGTGCAGCGCATCGACTGACCCGGCACAGCGCCCCGCACCTGTTCTCCTGACCCCGCACGCCCTGTCTCGGGGTCAGGAAGGTGGCCCGTCATGTCTGGCCCTGTGCAGGCGAAACCCGCCAACGATCTCTTCATCAACCTCGCCCTCGGCACCCTCATTGCCGCTGCCGGCTTCACCGGACTCATAAGAATCGCAGGCAGCGTGGCAGCGTTCCTCAGTGGCCTGCCGGAACCCACCGAAGGGTTCACCTCCGGCGTCAGCGTTCTCGCCACCCCCACCGATCCAGGGAAAGCACTCGGTGCTGACGGCCTCAACCCGATCCTCTACTGGGTCATCGTCGCCCTGTTCCTCGGGATCCTCGGAACGGCGGGCTTCTTCGTCTGGCGGGCAATCCACCAGGCCCACTCAAAAACCGACCCGCACCGGTTGGCCGGCACCGCAACAGCAGCCGAGGTCGCCCGGGTTGCCTCGGCAAAGGCCCTGGTAAAGAAGGCTGCAACGCTGCGGCCGTCACTGACCGGAAAGCCGGTCCCTGCCGATGTTGGATATCTCCTCGGCACCGGCAAAGGCGGGCAGGTGTGGGCGACCGTTGAAGACAGCATCCTGTTGATCGGTCCGCCCCGTTCCGGGAAAGGTTTGCATGTGGTCATCAACGCAATTCTCGACGCGCCCGGTGCTGTCATCACAACCTCCACCCGCCCTGACAATCTCACCGCGACGTTGAAAGCGCGGGCACGGAAGGGAAAGGTTGCCGTCTTCGACCCGCAGCAGCTGGCCCCGGGACTGCCCGCGGGGATGCGCTGGTCACCGGTGAGGGGCTGCCAGGACCCGTTGACGGCGATGATCCGCGCGAAAGGCCTTGCCACGGCCACCGGGTTCGGTGGTGTCCAAGATGCCGGATTCTGGGAAGGAAAGACCACTGCCGCAATCCAAGGACTCCTGCACGCGGCAGCACTGGATGGGCGCGGCGCGAGAACGCTCTACAAGTGGGCACTAAACCCGACTCTCGCCGCCGATGCTGTCCGGATCCTCTCCTCACACCCGGGAGCAGCGGAAGGATGGGCAGACTCATTGGATGCGATGGTGCAAGCCGACCCACGCACCAGGGACTCCATCTGGCAAGGCGTCTCCCTCGCGTTCTCCGCCCTGGCCGATCCTCGCGTCCTTGACGCGGTGAGCCCAGCCCCGGGCGAAGAGTTCGACCCGGAATCATTCCTGTTGGGTAACGGAACTTTGTACCTACTGGCGACGGGGGCCGGTGCTGGGGCGGCATCTGCGCTGGTGGCGGCGTTCATCGAAGACCTCGTCGAGACCGCGAGGAAGATCGCCGCACACTCACCGGGAGCCCGCATGGACCCACCTCTCCTGCTCGCGCTCGACGAGATCGGGAACCTCGCACCGTTACCCAGTCTGCCGACGCTGATGGCGGAAGGCGGCGGCACCGGCATCACCCCGCTGCCGGTGCTGCAGTCGCTGGCCCAAGCGCGGGAAAAGTGGGGCGAGAACCAGGCCAACGCGATCTGGGACGCCTCCATCGTGAAGATCATCCTCGGAGGCGCATCCAACAGCAGAGACCTGCAAGACCTCGCCACCCTCATCGGGGACCGCGACGAAACCACCGACTCCATTACCACCGACGCGTACGGAGCGCACTCGAGCCAGCGATCGATCCGACGCGTGCCGATCCTGCCACCCGATGTGCTGCGCACGCTCCCGTTCGGAACCGGGGTGGTGATGCTCCGCACCGCACGCCCCATCATCACGAACTTGCGGCCTTGGCCGAACCGCGCCGACTCGAAGCAACTCCGCACCGACCGGGCCGAGATCGAGCAGACACTTCAGGGCCGTGCCAGATAGTCCGGATCGGGATCGTACCTGTCGGGTAGTCCCAGCGATTCCGCGGGGGCGATGATCGATAGGAGTGAAGCTGATGACTATTCGCACGAAGGAATCCCTCTCGGGTTTCATCGCATCCGACCCGGAACTGACGTTCACCAGCAAAGGGGATGCGCGTTTGTATATGCGTGTCGGGCAACCGCAGGCCCGCTTCGAAGAAGACGGTACTTTCACAAACCTGGATCCGGCATTCACTGACCTCGTGATGTTCCGTAAATCCGCTGAACTCGCGCATGCGCAGTTCCGTAAAGGCGACAACTTCATCGCCGAGGGTGAAACCCGCACATACACCGGCAACGAAGGGGCCGACCGAGAACAGTTTGTCGCGTCCCGAATCGGACATGACAACAACATCACCCGCTACACGGTTGACCGCACCGGCCCGGAACGCGACGCTGCAAAGCGGGAGGCCCCGGTACAGGAACAAGTGCAACAGGCACTCGCGGGGCGAGAAGCGCAGCTGGACCCTGAACCTGCCACAGCTGCCCGCGACAACACCCCTCCTCGCGAGGCCGTGGCCCGATGACCCGGGTGCGGCGACCAGTACCCCGTACACCTCCATCTGGTCGCCGCACTCGACTTCTTACTTGGCGCACTGTCCCGGTGCGTACGACTTCTTCGCCGATGGAGTTTCTCATGAACCCCGATAACACCTCGCCTCATTTACCCCAGCCAAAGCCTGACTTCGATGGGGTGGACCTGTCTGACTTGCCTCCGGAGATCGAAGCGAAGACCCGGCAGCTCGCGAAACAGGCCTACGTGAACGACCTCGCCGCGACGCTTGCCGCTGTGCCTCGTCCGATTAACTGGCTCACCCTGCCACCTGATGATGTCGAACACGAACTCCTCGCCCTGAATGCCTGGGTTGACTGGCTCCGTCACACCTACGGCCTGCCCGCCCAGGTCGTGCCGCCGATGTGGCACCGTCACCCCGAACTCTTGTGGGAACTCTCGGCACTCAGGCAACACTGGTTGTTCTGTTTCGACCCGCAAGCCAAAGGGAACCAGGCCCTTGCCTGGCATCACGACTTCGCTGTCGCCCGGGAACGCCTCCGCGACTGGGTCACGATATCCGGTACTCGGCTTGACCGCGACCGACCCACCAGGGTCACGCCATGGCCCGGCGGGGAAGCTGAAGATTGGGTCGAACCCGACACGGCTGAACGACCAGTGGCCGATCGTACGGACGATTTCGCTTCCTTCGTCGCCGAGCAGGTTGCGGGTCGGCTGGCAGAGCTGGACGCGGTCATTCGGAAAGTAGTAGAGGATGAGAGGCGCGGGCAATGAGCCGTACGAAGCGGTATGAGCGCCGAACTGGATACGTGCCGTACGCGGAGCGACGCTTTTTCGTCGACGCAGTTCACAGGCCTGAGCCCGACCTTGGGGTCCTCACGGAACTGTTTATCCGTCTTACGCTCGAACGTGTCGCTGAAGCCCGCGAGCAGCGTGAGGGCGCAAAGCCGCCGTCATCTTTCAAATCTCCTCAGCACCTGTAACTCACTGGCACCGCAAGGTACCATCGAACAACTACACGCCCTTCCAACCTGAACGGTCGGGGCGCGCACTAACCACACGCGAACCGCTCCTCACCGAACCGGAACGCAGACGCCAGGCTCATCGCCGGCAGCCACCACACTCGACGCACGCACCTGCTGGCAGGGCATTTCCATTTCTGTTTCTGTCGAGTGAAAGGTGGCCCGCCATGCGCGCTCGCACCCTCCAGGCTCCAGCCCAGAGTCAACAATCTCCTCTCGGAACAGCGACAAGACCGCTCGGAGTTGCCCTCTCCGGCGAAGCCTTCGCCGTCTCCTATCTGCGCGTCTCTACCAAAGAGCAGGCTGAGAAAGGAGGCCAGGACGAAGGTTTCTCAATCCCTGCGCAACGGGACGCGAATCTGCACAAAGCCTCCCAGCTTGGGGCGGTCGTCATTGAAGAGTTCGTTGATGCGGGTGAGTCCGCGAAGAAGGCTGACCGGCCTGCCTTGCAGCGCATGATCCAGTACGTAAAAACCCACCGGGTCGCGTACTGCATAGTGCACAAAGTCGACCGCCTCGCACGAAACCGTGCCGATGACGTCGCCATCCACTTCGCCCTCCAAGAAGCCGGAGTGATGCTGGTCTCAGCGACGGAGAACATCGACGAAACCCCTTCGGGGATGCTGCTCCACGGCATCATGTCCACGATCGCGGAGTTCTACTCGCGAAACCTCGCCACCGAAGTCGTCAAAGGGATGACCCAGAAAGCCATGACCGGTGGCACCCCGTCGAAGGCTCCACTCGGATACCTAAACACGCTCGAACGCGACGAACTCGGCCGTGAGGTCCGCTCCGTCGCACTCGACCCGGAACGTGCTCCGCTCGTGAAGTGGGCCTTCGAAGCATACGCAGCCGGAAACTACTCACTGGCGAAACTGACCGCTGAGCTCTTGGGCAGAGGGCTCATCTCCGTGCCAAGCCCGCGACGACCTTCGAGGTCGATCCCGCTATCTTCAGTGCATCGGATGCTGCAGAATCCCTACTACAAAGGGGACGTCGTCTACCGCGGGGTCCGTTACGACGGTGCCCACGAACGGATCGTCGAGCCTGAAGTCTGGTACCAAGTGCAGTCCGTGCTCGCCTCGCACAACGCGTCCGGTGATCGCACGCAGAAGCACGACCACTACCTCAAAGGCAGCGTGTTCTGCCAGCAGTGCGGGGCGCGACTGATGGTAAACAAGACCAAAGCTCGCAACGGTGATATCTACCCGTACTTCGTCTGCCTCGGTCGTCATCGAAAGCGCACCGACTGCACGCAAGCAGCGATCCTGACGACCGACGTCGAAGCGCTCATCGTTGATTACTACCAGCGTGTGCAGATCACGCCGGCTACTCGGGATGCGCTGCGCGGCATGCTCCACCACGAACTTGACCGCCTCACTAAGTCCTCGTCAACCGAGGTCGCCGACCTCACTCGCAGGCGTGCAAAGAACATCACAGAGCAAGACCGGCTCCTCGAAGCGCACCTGAAAGATGCCTTGAGCTTGGAGCAGTTCGCGAAGTTCCAAGATCGACTCCGTGCTGAGGTCGCCGCGATCGATGACCGTCTTGCAGAGCACCACAACGACTACGCCGAAGCACGGCACCACATCGATGACTGTCTTGACCTTGCGGCCGACATTGGGCGGATTTACGCCGGGTGTGACGACCAGAATCGACGCCTAGCGAACCAGGCGTTCTTTACTCGCATCCGCATTGGCGAGCACAAAGAGATAAAAGGTGAACTGGCGAAGCCATTCAACGTAATCCTCGACCCGGAAGTGCAGCGCGGAGCGGCTGCGTGGAGCGAGCAGGGCGACGGAGCGGAGACCGACGGCCGAACTGCGACACGCACTAACGTGTCGCAGTTTCGAACGTCGAACATTGGGTGCCCCGAACAGGATTCGAACCTGCGACCTTCCGCTCCGGAGGCGGACGCTCTATCCACTGAGCTATCGGGGCATGCATTGGGTTGCCCAACGCCGCTTTACTTTACCAGTTTTCCAACCACGCAAAATCACGTGGCAGATATAAGGGATTCTGATACGACTGACACTTACCGATCAGTCTTTGCTGGGAGGCCACTGTCCACGTTCAATGAGGACCTCTTTGAGTAGTGAGGGCTTGTCCGTGACGATTCCGTCGACTCCCCAGTCAAGTAGACGTTCCATCTGGGCCCGGTCGTTCACCGTCCACACATGCACTGCCAAACCAGCAGTGTGCGCCGTGGCGATGAACCTGGGCGAGACAACGCGCACACCCTTGTTCTTCTCCGGAACCTGGGCGGCTCTTACGCCATGGCGCGGTCCAGGAACGTGCCAGCTCTCCGCATTCGACACAGTTTCGGAAGCAAGGAGCAACCGCACAATTGTTGTCACGCCAAGTGAGGTCGACAGCTCCGCGCCACCAAGTTCGCGAACTTTCTCAAGGCGCTTCTCTGAAAACGAGGCCACCATGACACGACCGCCTGCCCCCGACTCTTCAAGAACATCTAGCAGGGGCTCAACGACCTCATCCGACTTCGCATCGATGTTGAAATACAGGTCTGGGAACATCGCCAAGACATCAAGCAACCGGTGCGGTGGCTCTCCGGCCTCGTTGTGAAACTCTTGGAGTTCCTCGAAAGTGTAGTCCGAGAACTTACCTGACGCTCCGTAGCATCGGTCCAGGGTTTCATCGTGAGAGATGACCACGACACCATCTGCGGTGCACTGGACGTCAGTCTCGATATGCTTGACGCCGATCTCACGCGCATGCTCGAACGCAGCAATGCTGTTCTCAACAGCCTCTTCCCCACCTCCGCGATGAGCGAAGATCAGGGGGTACGGCGCCGCCACAACGGGAATCACTAGCAGCCTTCACCAAGGAAGACCGCACCATAGGACTCTAGCCACTGTGAGGGAGGTAGGGATGATCCTGAAGAATCGCGCACCTCGAAATGAAGGTGGGCTCCAGTTGAAGAACCAGTGGAACCAACCGCACCTATTTGTTCACCCGCTGTGACAGTCTGGCCAACCGCCACGGTGATACCACCGTCATTCTGGTGCAGATATAGGGAATCGTAAACCGAACCGTCTTCCATATGGTGTTCGATTTCTACATAGTTCCCACGGCTAGAGTCATAAGAAACCGTCTTGACGACACCATCAGCAACCGCATAGATCGGTGTCCCCGATTCAGCCGCGTAATCGTCGCCCTCGTGTAGCTTCAGGTATCCAAAAATGGGATGAATTCGGTACCCGTAATACGAAGTACCAGAGAAGGTGCCTTCACGCAGCGGCATGTAGACCATCTGCTGCGTGGTCATTTGACGTGAACCGTTGGCTGCGACATCCACCTCAGCGGCACACGGCTTTACCTCAACCGGGACGCGGATTCGTGCCCGGGAAGCGGCTGCAGGATCACGGCGCAAGTCCGTGGAAGTATCTTGAACGCTGGACTTGACGTCTGCCCATGACTGTTCGACACCGAACTTTCCCGTCACTTTGTCAGAATCGGGGGCGGTGGTCGCGGGCATCGCGGCAGTCGCTACGGGAACCGCAAGAATTGCTGCAAGCATTCCAGTTGTGGCGGTAGCGCCACTCCAGCGGAGCGCTACACGACCCCGCGATGCAGGCGTACGACTTGAACGCTGACCTCGCGAGTGCGCGCTCAACATGGATTCCTCAGCCAATCGGTCATGCACCGAACTGCGCTTGGGCAATGGGCACGCAACCTGATCGCCGTAAGACATCCGCTCTCCAACTACTGAAACAATAAGTCGGCGGCCTCGAAAGACCGCGATCTAGAGTCTACGGCTTGGCAAGAGTTCGATCAGTAGTGTTCATCACTAACGTGCAAAATTTGGGTGGAAGATATGTCACCCCAAACACCCTTCCGGACCAAGGTCACCGTTTGGTAACGAGAATGCGGTCAGCTGCCTCACTGTAGCTGGGGTCCACGCTGCAGCGAATCCCGCACTTGTCCCACCAGCTCTTCCCACAGGTCTTCCATGAACAGGGCTCCGACCAGCACACCCTCAGCCTCACTCACAACGCCCACAACGTGGCTCGAGGTTGTCTGCATCTGCCGCAGCGCGTCCTCGGCGCCCAGGTTTGAGGGGATGTACTCAAGGGAGCGGACTCTCCACGGAGGCAGCGGCTCACCACGTTCTTCCGGGGTCTGCGCATAGAGCACGTCTTTGAGGTGCACATAGCCGACAATCTGCCGGTCATCACCCCGGCCCTCGGTCACGGGGAAGCGCGAAAACCCTGTCTTCGCCACCATGGACTCCACGCTATCCGGATTGGCAGGCAGCGCGATGGTTGCAAGCTCGTCAAGCGGAATCATCAGGGCGTCCACAGTTGTCTCGGCAAACTCCAAGGTCCCGGCAAGCAACCCCAACTCATCACTGAGCTTGCCTTCCTCCCGCGACACTTCAACAATGTTCGCCACCTCTTGGACCGTGAATGTCGCCGCTATCTCAGACCTCGGCTCAAACCCAAAATGACGGATAAACCAGTTGGCTGTGTTGTCCATCAGGACCACGACGGGGCGCAACACGCGCCCAATTGCAACCAGTGATGGAGCAAGAGCTAGAAGAGTTACGGTGGACTTCGCGATCGAGAGGTTCTTCGGAACCATTTCACCGAAAACAACGTGGAGGAAGAGGACGATAAGCAACGCGACTACGAAAGCAATTCCGTGTGCAACATCCATGCCCAACCCAAAGGCGGACAGCGGGCGATAGATAAGGTGTGCAATGGCGGGCTCTGCAATCGCACCCAGAGATGTCGACATGACGGTGATGCCCAGCTGGCTTATCGCCAGCATGAGAGAGACGTGTTCGAGGGCGTACATCGCTTGCTTGGCACCGCGAACCCCGTCATTTGCCAACGGTTCCAGCTGGGAGCGACGCGAGGAAGTCACCGCAAACTCTGCTGCTACAAAGTAAGCGTTGACCAGGAGGAAGACAACTGTCAGGGACAGTCCGAGGACGGGACTCATTCGACGTCCCCCTCTTCCGCTTCTGTGCGGTTCGGATCCAACACCGGCGTGACATGAAGGCGTGTCACACGCCTCCCCTGCATGGCAACCACCTCCACGCTGACACCACCAACCGTGACCACATCACCGATCTCGGGAATCTCACCTAGCTCATTCATCACGAAGCCGGCCAGGGTCTCATAGGGCCCGTCCTCATCGACATATATGCCCGTCTGGGACGCGAGCTCATCGGGTCGCAACGTACCTGGCACCATGTATCCGCCGCGCGTCGTCGCCTTAATTCCTCGACGGCGTCGATCATGCTCATCGCTGACTTCGCCAACCACCTCTTCAACAACGTCTTCCAGTGTGACGATGCCCGAGGAAGACCCGTACTCATCCACAACAACAGCCATCTGTACACCGTCACGCAACTCAACCAGAAGTGGCAAGATTCCTACCGATTCGGGCACCTGGTCTGCCGCAATAGACACCGACCGGGACGACACCGACACATCGCCGCGTCGATCATGCGGGATAGCGATTGCGCGCCGCAACAACGCAATGGAAATGAAGTCTTCCCCGTCCTTGTCCATGACTGGGAAGCGGGAATGACCTGTTTCCCTGGCGAGGTTGACAAGGTCGGCCGCCGTTGCGTCCTCGGGCAGCGACTTGACCCGGCCACGATCAGTCATGACGTCGATGGCCGTGAGGGACTCCATCGAGACGGATCTTGTAAATAGCTCTGCCGTGTCCTCATCAAGAGTTCCCTCATCAGCGGAGTGTCGCACAAGGGCGGCCAGCTCAGAGGCAGAACGCGCACTCGAGAGCTCCTCCACCGGTTCGACACCGAACCGGCGAAGTATCGCGTTGGCGGTTCCATTGAGCAGGCGAATGAGGGGGGCGAACAGCCAGGTAAACACCAACTGGGCCGGGGCTGTCAGACGCGCGGTGCGCAATGGTTCCGCAAGCGCCATGTTCTTCGGGACGAGTTCCCCAAACAGCATGGAGAACACGTTGATGATGATTACGGAGGCCAGAGCACCTAACGTGGCTGCCAGCGCAATAGAGACACCCAGGCCAGTCAGAGAAGAGCTGAACATTCGCACCAGCGCTACCTGGGTCGTGTAGCCAAGCAGGATGGTTGTGAGAGTGATACCGACCTGCGCCCCAGACAACTGGGTTGATAGAGATTTGAGGGCTCGTAGCACCCTGTTGAGCCGCTTGTCCCCGCCGGTTACTTTGCGTTCTACAGACGCGGGGTCCAGGGCGACCAGTGAGAACTCTGCAGCCACAAAAATTGCTGTGCCCAGAGTGAGGAGGATTCCGAGGAGGACGTAGAGGAGGTCAACGAGTGCCGAGGGCATAGTAATAACACTATATAAGGCACCGGCCTCGGTGCGAATAGGGCACATGCAACAACTATTGGCGTGGTTGCTCCAAGACTTAAGTCCGGTACGTGCCTACACTTGGAAGTCGAGCGATCCACCTCTAGTCGAAGGAGCCTTTGTGGTAAGCAGCAGGGATGATGGCTTAGGCCCAAACGACTGGTACATCTCAAACATGTACGAGCAGTTCGTAACCAATCCAGAGTCGGTTAACGATGAGTGGCGAGCATACTTTAAGGCCTATCCCGAAGTGGGGTTGCGCGCAGCTGCCACAACTGAGGCGAACCGCGATGCTCAGATCATTGCAGAAGCTATCACGCCCTCGGCGGAACAGTCCTTCAGCGCGGAAGACAACAACCCGGGTCTCCCTTCGCCGCAAGGTCCGCCGCGCAGCGAGCAGCCAAACCTAGAGAACGTTACGCGGTCCGACCTTCCACCAGCGCCGCCCACCAGGGTTCGCGAAGCCACTTCTCCCTACACCCGCTCCAGCGATGCCGCTTCGGCCGCTTGGGGGGATGTGGATGCGACAGGGAAGGATCGAACCGAACTCATTCGCGGCGTGGGCCGGTCGATCGTGAAGAACATGGAGTCATCCCTGGGGGTACCCACAGCAACCTCCGCTCGTGAGATCCCTGCGAAGCTAATGATTGAGAACCGTGCGGTCATCAACGCCCATCTCGACCGTACTGTTGGCGGCAAGATCTCTTTCACCCACCTCATCGCGTACGCCCTCGTCGAAGCACTGGTCGAGATGCCGTCGATGAACGTTCGTTACGTGGAAAAGGACGGGAAACCGCACATCGAACACCTAGCCCACGTTGGGCTCGGACTGGCGATTGATGTTCCGCGCGAGGATGGTACAAGGTCGCTACTGGTGCCGGTTGTGCGCAATGCGGACACACTAACTTTCCCACAGTTTGTGGCAGCAATGAATGACCTGGTTGCCAGGGCGCGAACCGGCGATCTCACCGCTGGAGACTTCCAGGGCGCTTCCGTATCGCTAACCAACCCGGGAACGATTGGGACCACCTTCTCCGTTCCTCGTTTGATGACAGGCCAGGGCGTCATTATTGGTATCGGTGCGACCGACTATCCGGCGGAATGGTCTGGAGCCCCAACGGAACGTCTGGCCGACCTCGGGGTCGGAAAGATCATGTATGCCACCTCAACCTACGATCATCGAGTGATCCAAGGTGCCGCATCGGGGGCCCTCCTCAAGGTACTTTCTGCTCGCTTGCGGGGCGAGGACGGATTTTACGACCGTATTTTCGATGCACTGCAGGTCCCATATCCGCCGTACCGCTGGGAGCGGGACCTGATCTATGACTCGGCAGCTGAGAAAGGCAAGCAAACCCGCATTGCGGAGCTGATCCACGCCTATCGCTCACGGGGCCACCTGGCGGCCGACACCGACCCCCTCGCCTACCGTGTGCGTCGCCATCCCGACCTAGAGCTGCGTCGCTATGGGCTGACCTTCTGGGATCTCGATAGGGAGTTCCCAACAGGGGGCTTCGGAGACGCACCAAGCATGAGGCTGCGCGATCTCTTGCGCCGACTCCGTGACACGTACACACGGTCAGTCGGGATCGAATACATGCACATTCAGGACCCCACCCAGCGCACTTGGGTGCAGTCTGAAGTGGAGGCGCCCTATCAGAAGCCTTCTCCAAGGGAACAGCGTGAGATCCTTTCGACACTGGTCCGCGCGGAGGCCTTCGAGGCGTTTCTACAGACGAAATACACGGGTCAGAAACGGTTCTCCCTCGAGGGTGGAGAGTCTCTAATACCGTTCCTCAACGCGGTACTGACCGACGCAGCCAACACTGGTCTCTACGAAGTCACGATTGGTATGGCTCACCGGGGCAGGCTCAATGTTCTGGCCAACATCGCGGGGAAGTCCTACTCGCAGATCTTCTCGGAGTTTGAAGGTAGTCCACATCTACGCGGCACAGAGTCCTCCGGCGACGTCAAGTACCATCTGGGCACAGAGGGTTTCTTCAGAGCGGGCGACGGAGTTGGTACGCGCGTCTACCTCGCTGCGAACCCTTCGCACCTTGAAGCTGCTGACGGGGTGCTGCTCGGTATCAGCCGGGCTATGGAAGACCGTTTGAATGAGCCCGGCTTCCCAGTCATGCCCGTCCTCGTCCATGGTGACGCTGCGTTCATTGGGCAGGGCGTCGTCTACGAATGCCTCAACATGAGTCAGCTCAGCGGATTCAAGACGGGTGGTACCCTGCACGTCATCGTCAATAACCAGATAGGTTTCACGACGGGGCCGACTTCGGGGCGGTCGACCCGCTACCCGACAGACTTGGCCAAGGGCCTACAGATCCCTATCTTCCATGTCAACGGTGACGATCCGGAAGCCGTTGTTCGCGTGGCAACACTCGCGTTCAAGTACAGGGAAGAGTTCAACAAGGACGTCCTCATCGACCTCGTCTGTTACCGACGTCGCGGTCACAACGAGGGCGACGACCCTTCAATGACACAGCCTGTGATGTACGAGATGATCAACTCGCTTCCCTCAACCCTAGAGGTCTATACCAGCAACCTAGTTGGTCGTGGTGACATCACAATTGAGGAGGCGAGGACGGTAACCGCGGAGTTTGAAACTGAGCTCGGCAAGATTCTTGAGGAGACTCGTTCGCGCGGTGGTCTGCCCGATCCCTCAGAAAGGTCCAACACCGACGTCAAGGACCGAGTCCAAGAGCGCTATGGTCTGGAGGTTCCAGAGTCTCAAAAGCCGGGTGCGGGCATGATGATCGGTTGGGAAACCGCGGTCACAGCAGAGCAGCTGGAACGAGTCGGAGAGGCATACAACGCATTCCCCGAGGGTTTCACCCCCCACAAGAAACTCCGTCAACTGAGCGAACGTCGACTCGCTATGTCGAAGGGTGAAGCGCCAATCGACTGGGGCTTCGCCGAGCTGTTGGCATGGGGCACGATGCTGATGGACGGGACGCCTGTTCGCGTCACAGGTCAGGACACGAGACGCGCAACCTTTGTTCAGCGCCACGCAGTGCTCCATGATCAAAGTGACGGACGGGAGTTCACTCCCCTGGACTTCCTCACTGAAGACCAGGCGAAGCTCTCCATCTACGACTCCCCTCTTTCCGAATACGGGCCACTGGCATTCGAGTACGGCTACTCGGTTGAACGTCCGGAGGTGTTCGTGGCTTGGGAGGCACAGTTCGGCGACTTCGCCAACGGAGCGCAAACAGTAGTTGACGAGTTCATCTCTTCAGCCGAGCAAAAATGGGGCCAGGCCTCATCTGTGACACTGTTGCTTCCACACGGCTACGAAGGCCAAGGCCCTGACCACTCTTCCGGAAGGATTGAGCGCTACCTGCAGTTGGCTGCCGAAGACAACATGTGGATTTGCCAGCCTTCCACCCCGGCGAATCACTTCCATTTGACGCGCCACCAGGCGTACCGTCGACCGCGAACCCCTCTGATTGAGTTCACGCCCAAGCAGCTGCTGCGCCTGTCGGCAGCGACCTCTTCGGTTGATGAATTTACTTCGGGGACTTTCCTTCCCGTAATCGGAGAGGTGAGCAGGGACGTGGGCCAGAACGCCAGCGGCGTGCGTAGAGTGCTGGTCTGCTCCGGGCGCATCTACTATGACCTGATCAAGGAACGCGACGCGCAAAATCGCACGGATGTCGCAGTTGTGAGGTTGGAGCAGTTCTATCCTCTGGCGACCTCGGAACTGGCTGAGGCACTCGCTCCATATGAGAACGCCGAGGTCGTCTGGGTTCAGGACGAGCCGGAGAACCAGGGGGCCTGGTTCTTCTTGGCGATGAACCTATTCCCCCGCCTTGGGCTGCTACCCAACTTCGGTGGCCTGGCAGGAGATCTACCTTCAGTTCGGGTCATATCGCGGCATGAAGGAGCATCGCCAGCTACTGGCTTGTCGTGGCGCCACCAAGAGGAACGAGCCGCTCTCTTGACGGAGGCCTTCGCGTAGCGCACCCGCAGCCGCTGGTGAACGCAATGCAGCGGGTATGCCAACGGCCCACGAGTTTTCGTGGGCCGTTACAATCTCACAGAGATCGAAAGATCAGCTGTTTGGGCGCTTACCGTGGTTCGCTGCCTTCTTGCGACGATCACGACGCTTCCGTCCTCGCGTACTCATATCCAAATCCTTCCGTCTGTACCCTTCTGGGTGCACAACACTGCTAATAATCGCACATCTGGGGCGCAGTACATAAGCCTGAAGCCGAGGTTTCACTCACGGTTTGCGGATTTGGCGGTCCAGTTTGCGCCACCGCACTACTCGCTCTGCCCACACTCCGTCTGAATTCGAAGGATGATCCGGGCCCGCAGCTCCGGAGGTGGCGACACGCAGAGGCATTCCCGTAGCACGGTGACGACCTCAACCTCACTGATCCAGCTGTCACAATCTTCAGCGCAAGATTCCTGATCACACATTCTTTGCCTCCGTCCCGCTGGTTACCTTGCCATCAGTCTGGTTTAGTCCCCTGGCCGCTGTAATCTCTCGCAGGCGGATTCTTCCGCGATGGATACGACTCAGCACCGTGTTCTGGGGAACGTCCATAAGTTCCGCAATTTCTTTGGTGGTCAGGCCCATAACGTCTGCCAGATACACTGAAGTTCGCTGGTTCTCCGGGAGCGAACCCAGAAGCGAGTAGGCCTCATCCCGCTCAAAATGCTTCAGTGCCTCGCTTTCTGCAGAGGGCGCGTACGCGCGACTCACCGCCCCACCTTCTGAAGCATCTCCGGTGCCCGCACCGCCTTCGGCATCGCTACGCAACTGCCAGTCCTGGGGTAGGGGTTGCCCAATGTGGTTGAGGTCGCGCGATGATTTGCGATAGTTCGAAATGAACGTGTTGGTCAAGATGCGGTACAGCCATGCACGCACATTGGTCCCAGATTCGAAAGTGTCAAAGGCCAGAAACGCCTTTAGGAACACCTCCTGCGTCAGGTCCTCTGCGTCAGCAGGGTTCCTGGTCAGCGCGAGGGCGCCCCCGTAGATTTGATCCAGGAATGGCAGGGCTTCGGCCTCAAACCGCTGATCTGAGTCCGAGGACGCAGGTCTCGCTTTCACTTCCACCCCGAATCCTCTCTCAACGCCGCCTGCTCTGTGATCCGTAGTGGCAAAACGTCTCTATTTTGAGCACAATGCTAACCAACACCCATATTCTGTGCTCGAGTCTACGCCCACAGCCCAATGACCTTGGAGGTCGAGTGACTATAAGTAACGCTGGTGGCGACGAGTATTGGCCCGCTCCCACGCCAAGCGGACCAGTGAATGCGACCGTCCTGCTACCCGGATCGAAATCGCAAACGTCACGCGCATTTGTAATTGGCACGATCGCCCAGAATCCAACGAAGATCTCGGGCGCCCTCGCCTCCCGGGACACCTACCTGGCGGCAAAGGCGATGGTCGCACTCGGCGCAGAGTTTGTTTTCGAGGACGATCCCCGCTCCCTCACCATCATGCCGGCATCCCGACTGCGTGGCGGGTCAACGATTGACTGCGGGCAGGCGGGCACCGTCATGCGTTTCGGTTCGGCGCTGGCGGCATTCGCGGACGGAAAAACCACCCTGGTCTGCGACCCGTCAGCCGAGTCACGACCGATCACCCCACTCATGGACTCCCTGCAGGCGCTGGGAGCACGAGTCAAATACGGCAAACGCAAGGGCTTCCTGCCGGTGACCATCACGGGTATTCCTGCCCGTAAGAAAAAGGCCACATCCACAAAGTGCGACGGAAGCGACCAGGTTGGTATCGATACCTCCAGTTCTTCGCAATACCTCTCAGCCCTACTGCTCGCATCCCCCCTCATCTCCAAACCCACTGTGCTCCGTGCGGAAGGTCGTCTGCCGTCATGGCCCTATGTCGCAATGAGCCTTGACATGCTGGCTGAGCAGGGTGTCGATATCCAGAGGACCACTTCTTGGAGCTGGAAGACAGACCCAACCCGTCCCGCGGGTAACCCCATCCAGATCGAGCCTGACCTTGCCAATGCCGGACCTTTCTTAGCGGCCGCCCTGCTTTGCGGGGGAACCATCACGATTGAAGACTGGCCCGCCCATACGGATCAGGTTGGCAAGTACTGGGTGGAGCTCCTCCCCCAGTTTGGTGCCACAGTGGCCCTCAGCGCTCAGGGACTTACGGCAAGTGCCCCGCTTGGGTTGACTTGGCCCGGCCTCGACCTCGACATGGGGGCGTATGGCGAGCTGGCACCAACGGTGGCCGCCCTCTGCGTCTTCGCCACATCACCGTCAACCCTGCGCGGAATCGGCCACTTGCGAGGTCACGAAACTGACCGTCTTGAGGCGATGGCCACTGAGATACGACGCCTCGGCGCCAATGCCCGTGTCATGCGCGATGGTATCCACATCATCCCCGCACCAACGCATAGTGCGGACATACAGACTTATGAGGACCATCGCATGGCGACATTCGGCGCCATCGTGGGCCTCCGCACGCCTGGGTGCAGGGTTGCAAACATCGGAACCACCGCAAAGACACTCCCAATGTTCACCGCGCGCTGGCATGCGATGCTCCAGGGCGCCGACTCTCCCAGCACATTGACCATGGCGGAGGTCTTCGCGAACCCGGCGCTGATTTCGGGGGCAGAGTAGTCTCGACATCAGACCAGATCAACCGGGGCGAACCCATCTGCCTCACTCGGCGAGAAAAGGAACGGCGTGGCCAGACTCGATACGGGAACTGATGATGAACGCGTCCGCGTCCGACCGACAAAAGGTTCCCGTCCTCGAACCAAACGCAGACCGGACTATTCAGCGCGTCCCCTGGGCCGCGTTGTAGCCGTCGACCGAGGGCGGTTTGCCGTATCCACATCTTCAGGCCCGCTGCTGCAGGCGGTGAAGGCCCGCGAGATTCCGCGGGGCGCAGTTGTCATTGGAGACTTTGTGCGCCTCACCGGCGACCTCAGCGGCCGGGTGGACACGTTGGCACGAATCGCGCACGTCGAGGAACGCACCAACGTCCTGCGACGCAGTCTCGAAGAGGCCGAAGACGGGCGTGGGGAAAAAATCATTGTCGCCAACACGGATCTCATGGTTATCGTCACCGCTTCTGCGAATCCGACACCTCGCGTGGGAATGGTGGAAAGGTGCCTGGTCGCAGCACGCGAAGCAGGTGTCCCAGCCCTTCTGTGCATGACGAAAACCGATCTCGCCGACCCTGGTGATTTCACGGCATTGTTTGACAGCTTCGATCTGGAGATCGTTACCGCAAACTTGGTGACAGGCGACGGCCTCGACAAGATAGCAACCCTGCTGAAGGGCCACTTCTCCGTCCTCATCGGTCATTCGGGGGTCGGTAAGTCGACTCTCATCAATGCCTTGATTCCAGGATTGGGGCGCAGTGTGGGTGAAGTCAATGTCGCGACGGGAAAGGGGCGCCACACCTCTACCAGTTCCGTGGCACTAGAACTCCCTAAAGGGGGATGGTTGGTTGACACGCCAGGTGTTCGATCCTTCGGCCTTGCCCATGCTGACGTCGAGGACGTTCTGGCGGTATTCCCCGACCTTGTGGCCGTAACTGAGTTCTGCCTGCCGAACTGTACGCACACATCATCGGAGGTGTCGTGCGCCCTCGATGAGTGGGTGGCACAGGCCGGACCGTTTGCAAAAGTTGGCGAAGCAGACGATTCGCTGCTAGCCCCTCAGCGCAGGGCGGGCATCGTGGCACGTGCGCGGACACTCATCGCCGGTCTCCCCCAGGACAACTGGTAGCACCTATCGACGCATCATCGCGGCTTCAGGGCTTCGATTGCAGCCTCATGAATGAGCCCATTGGAAGCGATTGCATTTCCGCCCCATGGGCCAGGTTCACCATCTAGCGACGTGAACCGTCCTCCGGCCTCCTGCACAATGGGAACCAACGCCGCCATGTCATACAGTGCCAGCTCAGGTTCTGCGGCAACATCAACGCTGCCCTCAGCAACCATCATGTAGCTCCAGAAGTCCCCAAATCCCCTTGTTCGCCAGCAGGACGCCTGAAAGTCGAGGAAGCTCCGTCCTCGTCCAGCTGCCAGCCAACCCTGCAGAGACGAGTACGAGAAGAATGCATCATGGACATGCGCTACACGTGAGACCTGCAGTTGTCGTGACCTCATAAGTGACGTCCCTGCGAAAGCGCCCATACCTTTCGCCGCCCACCACCGACGCTTCAGAGCGGGAGCGGATACCAGTCCGACTACGACCTCGCCGTCCTCGACAAGGGCGATAAGTGTCGCCCATACCGGAACCCCTCGCACAAAGTTGCTGGTCCCGTCAATCGGGTCAATAATCCATTGCCGACTTGAGGAACCGCTTGTTCCACGTTCCTCACCGAGGACGGAGTCCCGTGACCGGGATGTGCCGAGCTGAAGGCGGATCTGGTCTTCCACGGCCTTATCGGCATCCGAAACCAACGTGTAATCTGGCTTTTCTTCCACGAGAAGATCATCCGCTTGGAAGCGGTTCATGCTCTGGTGGTCAGCCTGGTCTGCGAGGACGTGTGCTAGGCGGAGGTCGTCGATGTATCGTCGCGTTTGAGACATGTGTAGAGACTATCTTGATGGTGCCCGAATGAGGGCCAGACGCCCCCGGGCTGACTAGACTGCAACCATGGCCAGACGCTTCCTTATGTTCACGACGCGAATTTACGAGAAAGTTGCGATTTCGGAACGTCAAGCCATGCTCAAGTTCACGGGATTGCGCGACGATGAGCTTGTCAATGTCCGTCTTGAGCGGGATCCGTTCCCCGATATTAACTTGCAGCACTGGGACGGCATCATCATGTGCGGTTCCCACTTCGATGTGTCAGCGCCGGAAGACAGCAAGAGCCTGCGGCAACTCGACGTGGAGCAAAACCTGACGCGGCTTTCGGAAAGGGCCATCGCAGAAGATTTCCCGATTTTGGGGATCTGCTACGGCCTGGGGATTATGGCGCGCATGCTTGGCGGGAGCGTGAGTCCAGCCATTTCAGAGGACATTACGGCGCCGCAGTTGACCGTGACCCCGCAGGGTCGGGTCGATCCGATTCTCAATGGCATTCCGGATACTTTCCGCGCCTACGTCGGGCACCATGAATCGGTTGTCGAGCACCCACCGCAGATGGTGCCGCTAGTGACGGGCACGGTCGCCCCACTTCAGATGGCGCGCATTCGCAACAACATCTACCTGACGCAGTTCCATCCTGAACTAGATTTTGAAGGCATTTCGGTGCGCATCGACGTGTTTGAGGATCATGGCTACTATCCGAAAGAGGAACGGCCCAGGGTTGAGGAACGGGTGCGCGGCGTCGATGTGTCGCCAGCCCACCTAATCCTCTCCAACTTCGTCGACCGGTTTGGCACGAACGAGGGCGTCGCCTAAGTCAGTACGCTCGCTGATGTCGTACCACATCAGGGCCTCCTCAAAGAGCTGCCCTATTAGCAGGTCCGCCTCCTCTTGCGTCTGCGCCAAGAATAGCTGCGCGCATATCTCCCGCCCCCTTGTGTCGTCCGCATAAATCTCGTCGACCTGTTGCCAGGAACTGAAGCGTGCGTCCCGGGAGGGGAGGGCGCCCCCCACAACCAGCCGAGTGGGGGAGGATTGTTCTTCGCGCGCAAGGTGGAGAGACTCTAGCGCGGCATCATCCCGCGCATCCTCAGTTGTTTCCTCCCAGGTTGAATCTGGGGAAACATCCCTATCTTCAACGCAAATCGCATCGCGATTCGGTGGGGTCTGGGCAAGTAGTTCGGACGCTGTGAGCGCTAGATAGTGCTGCATGTGCCCAGCTTGCCACGGCCGAGGTACCCGCGTCTCTCATCTGCGACAAACTGCCGCTGACATGGGAACCTTTGCGAAGACCGGCGCAGTCATAGTGCAACTGTTCCATATCCTTTTCCATCAGACGTTATCCCCAAATTCTAAAAGAGGCTGGTTTCCACAGACAACGCTGTAATCTCTGCACCACTGTTGTTTGTCAGAGTACTAAGGAGCGTAGACACAACAGAATGGAAAGAGGTAGGTCAGTGATTACATCAACCGATTCACAGTCCCCAGGAATGCGGGACGACCGCAGAGGAACCGTTCAACGGCAAGCACGTAAAGCCTTGCTTCGTGAGCTTGCTGGGCTCCTGGTGTCCTTCGGCGCAGTGGCCATGGCGCTTCACCTTCAAGGCGTCGGCTCAGCTCAGTTTGCTTACGTGACGCTCGTCCTCGCGGTTCTTGCTGAGATCCTCTTCCTCTGGCGCTCCGTCTGGGCCGCGCTTGCACTAGTGGCAGTGAGTAGAACGCTACCTGGGCGGCTTCACCTAATCTTGGGCACGGCTGTGGCAACTTGGGGGACACGGTCCGCACGTCGGTCGGTTGCGGGCATCGCCACGACCACGGCCCTGGCGGGCACCCTATTCTCCGGCGCTGCGCTAGCGGATACGGGAACCACCACAGACACTACCGAATACCTGTGGAGCTCTTCTACGACCACCGCAGAATACGTACACCCCCTTGACACTGCTCTTTCGGGTGGGGTTCCCTCTAGGACGGCAGCCTCCGACAGTTCACCTTCAGCGAGTACAGACAGTGTCTTCCCAGGCTCGGGAGAGTTCGAAGCGGCACGTGAAACTGAGGTTGCGTCTCAACCTCCGGCTCAGAGACTTGAGCCAGCTTCCGATCTTCAGCAGATGCCACCTTCCACACCGTCTTTGACCGCGACTCCCCCGCCAATCTCCGACACGCTGTCCTCCCGACTCTCGACAAAGCCTTCGACGCGAGACATGTCCACACCGGTACTGCTTCCAAGTTCAAATGGTGATTCCGTCGACCTATCCACGGCATACACGGTTGCAGAGGGGGACTGTTTATGGGACATTGCGGCAACAATGCTCGGTGAAAATGCTTCAGACTCTGAGATTGACGCACTTTGGAGGGACATTTATGACGCAAATGAACTTGTCATCGGATCCGACCCCAACCACATCGAACCAGGAATGATCTTGGAAACTATCCCTCTTCCCGCATCTTCGTCGAAGTAGAAAACCATGCACACCCCAGAGCCAGCCAAGACCCTCCAGGTAGCCAGTTCTTCAGAACACCCCAACCGCACTGCCGGTCCTGCTCCCAGAACGCAAGTCAGGGGTCGGCCCTATGCACGTGCCATTCACATAGCGCCAACCCAACGCAGAACCGGTCACCCGAGCGATACAACACTGGCCGGGCTGCCCAGCCCCGAACAGTGGGCTCAACAGATTGCTGTGGCTGTCGTTGACGTCATTGCCGGGAGGAAGGACCCTCGAAGTCTTCAACGGTGGATGACAGCGGACGTTTACGGATACCTTCGCGCCAGCACTAGTGCCAGTACCAGTGCTTCTCGGGGTCGAGGCGGCTCACTTCCGGCCCTGGCGATGACGTCACGCATTTGTCCGGTCTCAAATGAGACATTCGAGTTTGCGGTAACGGTGTGGGATCAGAACCGAGCAAGGGCAGTTGCCGGACGCCTGGTAAGGCTGCGAGATCGATGGCAGCTTTGCGAGCTCGAAACACACTAGAGTCCAGGAAACGTAAAGCGGTTATCACGCGCGATCATCAATCACTGGGCCCCGCACTAACGGCGGGCAGCTACCCCTTCTTCTTGCCCTGAGCCCGTCGCTGTGCCCTGTTAAGTGTTTGGGCCCCTGCCGCCGCAGGTACCGCGGGCCCCCTGTTCGTTCCTGCCACTGGCTCTGACTGCTTGGCCGGTCCCTGCATGGTGAGCCTGTTAGGTACAGACTGACGTCCCACATCTCCCATGACGGTCTTGGGAGTCGATGCTTTTTTCTGAGCTTTGATCTGGCTCTTCGCAGGCTTCACTGCCTTCTTAGTCTGTGGAGCTCCACTGGCCTGGCCAGATGCCGCGGCTTCCACTGCTGCAGAGTTATCGCCACCTCCATTGGCAATCAGCTCCTCGCGCTGCTCATTAGCTTTCTCAAACTGGTAGTGGTAGGCAAAGAGTTGCTGGACTGATTCTTCGCGGATCCGTTCCATCATCGCTTGGAACATCTTCGAGGCTTCATCCTTGTATTCAACCAAGGGGTCACGCTGACCCATCGCACGAAGACCGATTCCTTCTTTCAGGTAGTCCACCTCGTAGAGGTGCTCGCGCCACAGGCGGTCAACCGTCGACAGCACGACGCGCCGTTGGAGTTCGTCGTTAGCAGAGTCACCCAGTTGAGAGATCGCAACGGGATTGGCGTCTAAGGCCTCAACAGCCGCGGCGTATGCAGCATGAATATCGCTCTGAAGCTCGAACTCCACATTCTCCCGCGTCAGATTCGCCCGTCCACCGTACTCAGCTTCCACGTCTTCAATGGACACAGACACGGGATAGTATCCACGTAGTTCTGTCCAGGCAGACTCCAGCTCCCAGTCAGCAGGGTCGTCGGCGACAGTGAACTGCCGGACGATGCCCGCAACCAGCTGGGACTGGAAGTGATCGATCTGCTCCGAGAGGTCTTCACCACGCATAACTCGCGCACGCTCATCGTAGATAAGTTCGCGTTGACCGGTCATCACATCGTCATACTTGAGGACGTTCTTGCGGATCTCAAAGTTGCGCGCCTCGACCTGGGATTGCGCTGATGCAATCGACCTGGAGACCATCTTTGACTCAAGCGGAACGTCCTCGGGATACGCACCCGAAGTCATGATTCGCTGTGCCATTCCGGAGTTGAACAGCCGCATTAAGTCATCTTCCATGGACAGGTAGAAACGCGACTCACCGGGGTCACCCTGACGCCCGGAACGACCACGCAGCTGATTGTCGATTCGCCTCGACTCGTGCCGCTCCGTTCCAAGAACGTAGAGCCCTCCGGCCTCAGCAACCTCATCGTGTTCTTCGGCGACGGCGCGGCGGGCATCCTCAAGTGCCTCAGCCCACGCCTCCCGGTACTCTTCCGGGTATTCCTCGGGGTCAAGCCCTCGACTCTTCAGGTTTGCCTGGGCAATAAACTCCGCGTTGCCACCAAGCATGATGTCGGTGCCGCGCCCAGCCATGTTAGTTGCAACGGTGACTGCACCTTTGCGTCCGGCCATGGCGACCACTTGGGCCTCCCGCTCATGTTCCTTCGCGTTCAGTACCTCAATAGGCACGCCCTTCTGCTTCAGAAGCGAGGCCACTTGCTCTGATTTCTCAACAGATGTTGTGCCAACAAGGACCGGCTGCCCCTTCTTGTGACGATCGACAATATCGTCGATGATCGCATTCAGCTTGCCCTGCATTGTCGGATAGACAAGATCCGCTTGATCTTTGCGGATCATCTCCCTGTGGGTGGGGATCGGAATGACACCGATCTTGTAGGTCGACGCAAACTCGGCCGCCTCAGTTTCGGCTGTACCTGTCATGCCAGCGCGAGACCCCTCGGGGTACAACCTGAAATAGTTCTGCAACGTCACTGTTGCCAGAGTCTGGTTCTCCGCCTTGATTTCAACGCCCTCTTTGGCTTCAATAGCCTGGTGCATTCCGTCGTTGTAGCGGCGTCCTGAAAGCACGCGGCCCGTGTGCTCATCAACGATCATCACCTCGCCACCCTGAACAATGTAGTTGTCGTCGCGGTGGTAGAGCTCTTTGGCCTTGATCGCGTTGTTCAGGAAGCCGATTAGCGGGGTATTTGCCGCTTCATAGAGGTTATCAACGCCCAGCTGATCCTCAACTTTTTCGATACCGGCTTCCAAGATGCCCGCATTGCGCTTCTTCTCATCAACTTCATAGTCGACATCACGCTGGAGTATCTGCGCGATCCGCGCGAACTCCTTATACCAGTGGTTGAGGTCACCCGCGGCCGGACCTGAGATAATGAGCGGAGTCCTCGCCTCATCGATGAGGATCGAGTCAACCTCATCCACAATCACGTAGTTGTGTCCACGTTGCACCATATCTTCGGGTCGCTGCGCCATGTTGTCGCGGAGGTAGTCAAACCCGAACTCGTTGTTGGTGCCATATGTGATGTCGCAACTGTAAACCTCATGGCGTTCAGCGGGAGTTTGCCCGGCAAGCACACACCCAACGGTGAGCCCCAGGAAGCGGTAGACGCGCCCCATCATCTCTGACTGGTACTCAGCCAGATAGTCGTTCACCGTAACGACATGGACGCCTTTTCCTTCGAGTGCGCGAAGGTATGCGGGCATCGTCGCCACAAGCGTCTTACCTTCACCGGTCTTCATTTCGGCGATGTTTCCTCCGTGGAGCGCAGCTCCACCCATCACCTGCACGTGAAATGGGCGCAAACGCAGTACGCGCCATGCTGCTTCACGTACCGTCGCGAAGGCCTCAACCATGAGCTCATCAAGAGTCTCGCCATCAGCAACCCGCTGCTTGAACTCTTCGGTCTTCCCGCGAAGCTCCTCGTCCGTTAGCTTCTTGAAATCCTCTTCGAGGGCGTCGACCTGGTCCGCTATACGGTCCAGACGCTTAATCTGGCGTCCCTCGCCAGCCCTGAGGATCTTGTCAATAATCGACACGGGTACTCCTTGATTTTGCCTACGACACCCAAGTTTTGGATTGCGGCGTGCCCTTCAGTTTACGCAACTTACACCCACAGTGTGGTGGGCCCCAAGCCATATCGGCATGGGGCCCACCACACATCATGGGTTGCGGCAATCACGTCCCGATAGAGACCGATGCGTTCTCTACTCCGCACCCTCCGGCATACGAGTGTTCAGTCTGAGGATGCCGTACGTCCACCCCTTCCGGCGGTACGCAACGCAAGGTTGCATCGTGTCCTTGTCGACGAAGAGGAAGAACGGGTGTCCGACAAGCTCCATTTGGTGCAATGCTTCATCCACGCTCATCGGCGGAGCCTCATGAACTTTCTGACGCACAATCACGGGAGAATCCCCCAATTGTTCTTCGCGCACCTCACCTGGTTTCAGATCCTGTGCGGAACGCAGCGCCCAATCTTCTGCATCGCGCAGATCCGCATCGACGCCCGGAGTGATCGGCTGGTCGAAGTTCGGGTCCGGCACACCGTCGTACTGGAACCGGCGATGATCCTTTACTCTGTCGCGCTGACGACGCAGTCTTTCGAAGAGTTTTGCGCTAGCAAGGTCGACTGCCGAATATCGGTCAACTGAATCTGCCTCAGCCCGGATCACCGGGCCCTTCCCATAAACGGTTAGCTCTACGCGCTCTGCACTAGCGGCCAAGCGTGGGTTACGCTCACGCGTCAGAACCACATCAACCCGTTGCGCACGAGGATAGAACTGGGTGATTTTCTCGAGTTTACCCTCGACAAATTCACGGAAATTAGGATGAATGTCGGCATTGCGGCCGGTGACGACGATGTCCATGGGGATCCTCCAGGAGCCTTTGGAATGAATATGCACAGCAAGCACAATTTGCTTGCTTCTTGTAAAAAACCCTCCTTAAGCCAAATGAGCCGGGCTACCCTCTTGCCCACTGAGTGAACGAAAGAGAGTCCCTCAAGTCTACGTCACTGAGACGCCCTTCACATGCTGTCGGCGCTGAGCGAACGCCACAAGCTGACAGTCGAGTGATGTCAAGCGGCAGCCAAAGCAACTGCCATGACACCATGACCACCCAGTGCGTCGAGGACACCGCGCATAGTAGTTCCAGTGGTGACCACGTCGTCAACCACAACCGCAAGGCTTTGCTCCGGAGGTGGAATCACAATGTCCATTGCACCCAGTCGAGCGCTACTCCTGGATCCCGCTGACCTTCCGCTCTGTCCACCAACCCCACGGTGCAGCGCGACAGCTGGCACAACTACAACCCGGGCAACCAGTTCGCGGCGAACTCCTTCTGCCACCCCATCCGCTATCTTCGGAACAACTTCAGCTCTGCGCCGCCTGCGTGCGTGTGAGGACGGGGCGGGGACAATCCACAAGGGCGTGAGCATCGGCTGCTCAGCCACTGCCGCTAGGCGTTCACCCACAGCGCGCCCCAGGTGGGTTCCTGCCTCGAAGAGAAAATCTGAGTAGTCTCGATACCGATCATGCTTGGCGGTAAGGATGATGGAGCGAAGCACCCCGGCGTAGTCACCCAAGCACAGCAGCTCAGTTGTGGGGTACCCCGCAGCGTCCTCAATAATCTTAGAAGCAATCGGTTTTGTCGCAGTACCTCGACAATCCTCACATAGTTCGCTATCCCACTTTCCACACCCCCCACACTGGACCGGAAACAGGAGATTCTTCGCCCCCTGCAAAAGATCTGCTTGCCGTCTCATTGTGGAAGCATTGCGCGACGGACACCCCGGATCAACCGGCTCTCTCAGCGAATGTGGAAAGGACCGCCTTAGTCGCGTTGGGGATAGACCCGGACCTAGCTAGCCTGCGAAAGAAATCTCTTGGATAGAGTTGTCCAGTTCAATCCAGGCCGCACCGGCGCGTTGGAACGCTGTTCCATCCGGGCGTTGAACAAGCAGAGACCCCAGCGTTGAGCCCGCCGTAATTCTGGAGACATCCGGGGGTGCCGACAGAACCTGT